>ENA-UOOI01000650-UOOI01000650.1-fermentation-metagenome-genome-assembly--contig:-NODE-650-length-42734-cov-18.464514_pt1 | contig 42734 bp, 39 predicted proteins | sample MGYA00245779_ERZ724027 | MGnify/ENA primary metagenome ERZ724027 (study PRJEB28704, sample SAMN03018318) | fermentation metagenome | biome: anthropogenic terrestrial biome; feature: soil; material...
TACTCCGTGAGGATAAACTCCGAGATGACGAAGATCAGGTTCACCCATGACAACAAGGGTTATGCAATATGCCGTAACGGCATAATCGCGGTCCCGGGCCTGAACAGCATCGAAGCCCTCGGCAACCGCATAGGAGAGCTTAACTGGACGATGGTCGATGATAAGACGTTGGAGATAAGCATCTGAGGGGGATAGGTACATGTTCGACGGAAGGCGCGCAATAATCGAGATCGACGACGCAGGCAAAACGGTGTATTTCGATGCATACAGGCTAAAGAAGATCACCGGGACGCGCATAGGTCCCATCCTGGGCTTGAGCGAGTTCTCGACCCCCTTCAAGGCGGCCTGCGAGATCGCGGGTCTGTACCCTGGAGACAAACCCAACAAATACATCGAAGCGGGAAACATCATAGAGCCGGTGCTCAGAAGATATGCCGTTGCGAACGCCGCCTTGACCACGGAGATGCTGGGCTGCGGCCCCTTAAGGGTGGAAGAGCCAGTGCCCGGAGACAAATGCGGATACGACCACTTTCACAACGAGAAGCAGTTCGGCGGAATGGTCGACGGATATCTGACGGCCAACGGCACCAGAAAGGCGGTCCTGGAGATCAAGACGTCGAACTCGAGGGAATCATGGGACGACGGTTCAGGCGGATACACGGACGTTCCGATGCAGTACATGCTGCAGGCATCCCTTTACGCAGAGCTGTCGAAACTCGACAAGATCGTCTTCCTTGTGGGGTTCCTCGGGGAAAGCGATTACGCAAGGCCCAAACAGTGGGTGCCAGACGAGACCAACTCCTTCTTCGTAGTGAAGGATAAGCTCGACATGAGCGGGCACATGAAAGAATGCGCCGACTGGTACAACGAGTATGTCAGGCAGGGGTTCACTCCTGAGTGGACCGAAAAGGATGCGGATGTCCTGAAGTATCTGAAGGCCTTCAAAGGTTGAAAAGATTTAAGGGACGCGTCAGATCTCATAGTCAGAGAGACCCCATAAGCCATCCATATCCTTCCTCTTCCATTTTCTCGTATGGTACGAAACGCAGAGCGGCGCTGTTGATGCAGTATCTCAGACCGCCCATCTGCTTCGGGCCGTCCGGAAACACATGTCCCAGATGCGCATCCCCCGACCTGCTGCGCACCTCCCTTCTCTTCATCCCGTGGCTGATGTCGTCCTTCTCTGCGACGACCTCCGGCGATACGGGGGAGGAGAAGCTGGGCCACCCGCATCCGCTTTCGAACTTGTCCTTGGAAAGGAATAGGGGCTCGCCCGTGGTCACATCGACGTAAATCCCCTTCCCGAAAAAGTCCCAATACTCTCCGGTGAACGGCGCCTCCGTGCCGTTTTTCCTAGTCACCAAGTACTGCAGTTCTGTGAGGGAGGAGTCGGGCGACGGCTCGTATCTAGGTATCGGATTGGACCGCTCGGCTTCAGCGAAGAGCGAACGAGGGATGTGGCAGTATCCCCCCGGGTTCCTGTCGAGATATTTCTGATGGTATTCCTCAGCCGTGCACCAGTTCTTCAGAGGCAGAACTTCTATGGCAGTCTTTCTTCCGAGTGATTTTTCCAGGGAGCAGACGGAATCTTTTATCGCCACTTCGTCCTCTGGGTCGATGTAGTAGATCCCGGTCCGGTACTGTATGCCCCGGTCGTTGCCCTGCCTGTTGACGCTCAGCGGGTCTATGCATCTGTAGAATATGCTCAGAAGTTTTTCCAAAGAGATCGCGTCTCCGTCATAGATGACTTCAACGGCCTCCGCATGCCCCGAACCGGAGCAGACGGACCTGTAGTCGGTTTTATCGGAACCGCCGTTGGCATATCCCGTGCGGGTGCCTATTACGCCGCGTATCATCGACAGATACTTCTCCACGCCCCAGAAACAACCGCCCGCGAGATAGATCGTCTTCATGTCCTGTAATCGTGGTGCACGGTTATAACCGCGCTCATTCCAGAAGCTCCTTCACATAGTTGGGGAGGGCGAAGGAAGCTCTGCGGACCTCTTCGTTGTAGTATTTCGTATCAATGGCACTCATACGTCCGGGGACGGCTTCCGCGAGGGGGTCTGCGCCCTTGGATGCGAAACCGAAGAGCCAGTGGCCCGAAGGATATGTGGGGATGAAAGCCTGGTACACTGTGCAGACAGGGAAGATATCCCGCATTTTAAGATGCATTTTCCTTGCAAGAGCGGCATCTTCCTGGTAGTAGGGGCTCTCGTGCTGATTGACAAGTATCCCGTCTTCGCCGAGGATCCGGTGGCAGTCCTTATAAAATTCTGCAGTGAACAGCCCCTCTCCGGGACCTGCATAGGGGTCGGTGGAGTCCACTATTATCAGGTCGTACGTATCCTCCGTCCGGGATACGAACTCGATACCGTCTCCCACGACCGTCCTGACACGGGGGTCGGCGAGGCCGCATGCCACCGAAGGGAAGAATCTTTTGGATGCCTCTATCACGTCGCCGTCGATCTCTACGAGGTCGATCCTTTCCAGACATCCATACTTCACAAGCTCTCTCACCGAGCCGCCGTCCCCTCCTCCGATGACCAGTGCCTTTTTCGGTTTTTCAAGGATGGACATCGGGACATGGACCATCATCTCGTGATAGATGAACTCGTCCTTCTCGGTCAGCATTATGTAGCCGTCTATGAGGAGTATTTTTCCGAACGTCTTCGAATCGAAGACCTCTATATCCTGAAATTCGCTTCTGCCACGGTACAGAACGTCTTCTTTCTTTATTCTGAGGTCCGCACCCTCGGACTGCCTCTCAATGTGCCAGGATGGGGATGTATTATCTCCGGAGGGGCCCTCCAGGTAGATCTCCTCGACCTCTTTCCATGCGGCATCCCCCTCTTTCTTCAGTTCTATGAGGTCTTTCCTCATCATACGGGTGTAATAGGACCTCAGCTCGGGAAAGTTGAAATCCTCTGCGAAGTATTTTTCAAGCGTCTCTTCGTCGAAACATTCCTGCAGGGAGTCGACCTTCTTGTCCATGAAGATCTTTTTTCCGTCTGTGTCCCGAGTGTACCCTCTCACGTTGAAGTCCAATATGGCTATCTCCGGAGAGAAGAAATCGAATATCCTTTCCACGATCGAGAGTGGCGAGATGTTGCCGCAGGTCGACAGGGCGATGTCTACCCTGAAGGTCGAAATGCCGACCGAGTCGTGATGTTCCGGATATGTATGCAGGGAGATGTGGCTCTTGTCGAGGTGTGCCACGGTCTTCATATGGAGGTTGGTCTCCTCCTCGGCCAGAAGTATCAGCGCCGAGGCTCCGTGCGGCTCGTAGTCAAAGGTGGAGACGTCGAGGATGTTCGCGTCGATGTCTCTGCATATTTCCTCCATCATCTCCCTGAGCTTTGATGAACAGTAGTGTCCGTCGATATGGGAGATGAATCTTTTCTTTTTATCGTCTGTAGACGTTAGCTCGACGGTGTAGAGGTTTATGTCCAAGGTCTTGGCCAGGTTGTTGAAACCGTATAGGGACAATCTATTTTCTTTTTTCATAACCATCCCCCTGATGAATTAGCCACAGGCGCGGACATGATACATCTGCTTCGAATATAAGCAATGCCCTGAAAACAACATTTTCAAACAAAAAAAGGAGAAAGGTAAGGGCCCCCGGCCCGGTTTTCAAAAAAGTTCACCCCGATCATTCCAGTATCGGGTACTTCCTAACGATGGAGATCTCTTTCCACTGCTTTCCCAGACCCAGCAGGTCTTCCGCATGTGCCAGATATATCGCCAGGAGCACGAAGATGTATATTATGTGGTAATCGATCAGAGGGTTCGTGGTAGGCGGCGCGACGCCTATGAACATTATTATGACCATTAAGACTCCCCCTACAGTGGCGACCTTCATGCCTATTCCCAGTATGAGGGCGAAGCCCAGGAGCATCAATCCGGCCATCATGATCACGTCCGTGACGGCGAAGTAATCAGCCAGCCAGCTGAGGGTATCCGTTCCGTATCGGAGGAATCCTTCAGTCGGGGATCCCCCGTTGATCATCGCATTCTCCGAAGAAGTGCTGTATCCCAGCCCGAACATCTTGTCGAAGAACGCCCATAGGAAGATGAAGCCCATCAATATCCTCAGTATGGCCAGAGGAAACACGGCGCCATAGGATCTTATCGAATCCGTTATACTCATGGCGGGCAATCCTCATTTCAGGATATATATCAGTTTGTGATACGCTTAACAGCGTTGCCTCGTTCGGTTGAAACCTTCGCAGCCATATCTTGGGACCGTCCATCACTTGCGAAGTGAAAAAAAGGGGTTCCGGCGTCCGGTAAGCGCATAAGGACGCTGTTAATGGATTATATAGGAAAAAGACGGTTACAATTCGTAAAACTCTCTTTCAAATCCGCATCGGTTCGTTTTTTATGGCAGACAAAAGAAGGAGAGGTGACAGAAAGGACGGGGTCCTTCTCAGAGACATCGACAGCTATCATAAGGTGATGCCTTTCCTGATGCCCCGTAGGACCGAAAGCGAAGTCTTCTTCCGCGAGAGCATTGATATGACCAATCTTCTGGCATATATAGAGCGGAAGAAGAGCGAAGGAGACCGCATAACGTTATTCTCGGCCTTCGTGGCGACGGCGGTCCGGACGGCCGCCGTCAGGCCGGCGCTCAACAGATTCATCTGCGGACAAAGGTTGTATGAGAGGAAGACCATCGATGTCGGGTTCATCGCCAAAAAATATTTCGGAGACGAGGCGGAGGAGGCCGCCATCACGATACCGTTCGAAAAGAACGCAGGTATCTTTGAGGTCACGGACAGCATCTATTCCCGGGTGCACTGCGTGAAGGAGGGCGGAGCCGTTGATTCGGACGACGTGGTAGGCAAGGTCGCCAATCTCCCACGTTTCCTGAAGAGGTTCATAGCCAGGTTCCTAAGGTTCCTCAACTACTACGGGAAGGTCCCTGAAAGCATCAGTTCATCGGACCCCAACTTCTGTTCCATATTCATATCGAACATGGGCAGCATACAGGCCGGGGCCCCGTTCCATCACCTCAACGAGTGGGGCACGAACTCGGTCTTCCTATGCATCGGAAAGATGTACGAGAAGCTATGCATGGAGGACGGCAAGGTCGTCAGCAGACCGTACATCGATTTCGCGTTCACGGTCGACGAGAGGATATCCGATGGATACTATTTTGCCAGAACGCTCGACGTGTTCAAAGAGATAATCCTCGATCCGGAAGTATTGGAGAGGCCGCTTTCCGAAGAGGGGGTGCCGGCGTGACACCAGAAACTCCCTGGTACGGCAAGTACGGCAATGTGCCCGCCAATCTTGAGTACCCGGACCTTACGATGTACGAATGCCTGATGAGGTCCGCCATCGATGGCCCTGAGACCGTGGCCTGCGAGTTCATGGGCCGCAGGACGAGATATTCCGACCTCATCGCGGAAGTGGACGCCTTGGCCGCCGCCCTGTATGGCCTGGGCATCCGAAAGGGCGACAGGGTGCTCGTCTGTCTTCCCAACAGCCCCCAGGCGCTGATATCGATATACGGCATCAACAGGCTCGGGGCGGTGGCCACAATGATACACCCCCTCTCCGCCAGAGAGGAGATAAGATTCTACATCGAGAACTCCCGCAGCAAAGCGGCGATAGTCCTGGACCTGTTCTATCCCAACTTCCCTGCTGTCGACGGGTCCGGAACCCTGAAGAACATCATAGTCACAAGCATCAAGGACGGACTGGGAGCAGGCAAGGCCCTGCTGTACCAGATCGTCCAAGGCAGGAGGGACCCCAAGCCGAAGTTCGACGGCAAGGTCCTCAGATGGAACGACCTCATATGCATGGGCAGGGGGTCCGAGCTTCCGCCGATATCTTCATCCAAGGAGGACCCGGCATGCATCTTGTACAGCGGAGGGACCACCGGCCGCAGCAAGGGGGTGCTCCTGTCGAACATGAACATCAACGCCGCCGCCGTTCAGACCATGACCATGAGCGAGTCGGGCGAGGTAGGCGACACCATGCTTGCGATAATGCCGGTGTTCCACGGCTTCGGCCTGTGCATATGCGTCCATATGGTTCTGTACATGGGCCGTACCTGCATCCTCATCCCCAAGTTTGAGCCAAGGTCCTACGCCAACATAGTCGTCAAGAACAAGCCCAACTTCATAGTCGGCGTCCCCTCCCTTTTCGAGCTGATGCTGAGGAACAAGAGGATCAGGAACGCAGACCTCTCTCATATCAAAGGCGTTTTCTGCGGAGGGGACACGCTCACCGCTGACCTGAAGAAGAGGGTGGACGCGTTCCTCAGAGAGCATCGCTGCCGCACGACCGTGAGGGAAGGCTACGGCGCCACAGAGTGCGTGGCGGCGTCATGCCTCTCCCCCAAGTCCGAAGAGAAGCAGCGCGAAGGGAGCATAGGCATCCCCTTCCCCGACACGCTTTACAAGGTCGTCCGCGTCGGCACGATCGAGGCCGCAGATTACGGGGAAGACGGCGAGATATGCATTTCCGGCCCCTCGGTAATGATGGGCTATGTGGACGAACCCGAGGAGACAGCCGAGGCCCTCAAGGTCCATGGCGACGGCATCAGATGGCTTCATACCGGGGACATTGGCTGCATGGACAGGGACGGATACGTCTATTTCAAGCAGAGGATCAAGAGGATGATCATAAGCTCGGGATACAACATATATCCTAACCAGATCGAGAACGTGATAAATTCGGTATCCTTCGTCCGCAGCTGCTATGCCATAGGCATCCCTCATCCGATTTATTCGCAGGTGGTGAAGGTGTTCGTGGTACTCGAGGATGGCACGCCGCCTACGTCCGAGACCAAGGAACGTATCATGGAGGTCTGCAGGGACAAGATCTTCAGGTACGCCATTCCCCGTCAGATCGAATTTTTGAACGAACTGCCGATCACGAAGCTCGGCAAGATATACCACGCCGAGTTGGAAAAGCTCTGCCCGGAGATAGGAGAGCTGCACGATCCCTTCTCCCCGGGCCCCGCGCAGAACGTGTGAGAAGTAAAATGAGGGCCCCCTGCCGGATGACGGCAGGAAGGACAATTTTCCGAGGGAGTCTTACTTCTTGACGAGCCCCTCTGCTTCCAGCTCTTCTATGACCTCTCTGACTTCTGCGGCCCCGCTTTCGAAAAGCTCGGCCTCCTTGGGGTCAAGGTATCTCATCAGAGTGACCAGTTCTCCGAAATGAGCTTTTTCTTCATCGCGGATCTCCTTGAGCACGGCCTTCGCGACGGGGTTGTCGGTGGCCGCGGCGTGGGCGTCGTAAAGGAATATTGCCTCAAGCTCGCTGGCTATGTCCAGCCTTATGGCCTGGGCAAGTTCACGGTCTGTCATCTTCTTGCTTGAATTACCTGCGAACGGGTCCGGAAATATCGGCATGATTTCACCTTGAAGGGTGTAGAGGCCTACTGAAATAATATGCTTCGGTTTTATCATCCGGAACGTAACGTCCGGCCGTCAGAGCGGAAACGTGCATCATCCTCAATTCATCCGATCAGGTCCAGCATCTTGGCCACGTCCTCCGTCGCCATCGTTACCTTGGACCTCTCGATCAGGATGTTCCCTCCGGTCATGATATAGGACGGTATGATTCGGATGCATCCGTGATAGATCACGTCGTTTCTGAGCTTATATGTGGACACCGAGGGCACCGCGTTCTTCTTCGTGGCTTTTCTGGAGATCGTGTTGAAAGCTTTTTTGGCGACGTCCCCCATGAGCATCACGACCATCAGGTTCGGAAACAAAGAAAGCTCTTTTTCAAGGTACGGCAGGCTCCTCTCTATTTCAGTCCTGTCTACCGCGCTTTTCGATTTCGGGGTTTTCACGGCATTTGTAACGTAGACGCCCATATGCAGAACGTCATAAATCGAAGACACAGGTGCGCCCGCGCTCCGAAGCAGCGAGACGGCGGCCATCGGATAATCGGCGTCCGGACCACCGTAGAAATCTTGTTTCGGATCAGAGGGTACGGCCTCGTTGATCATCACCGCCCTGATCGCCGAGGGGTCCAGTTCCACATCGTTTAAGAAAATCCCGTCGGGAATGCCGATCGCCTTATCCAGTTCAGTTCTTATGTTCATCCTTGCGAGCCCCGTTGCCGTCCGATCGCCTTGCCGTCGCCGTCTGAAGCATATCCGCAGATTATAAGGTCGCGTGCCGACAAAAAGCAACCTTCCGTATTCAAAAAACGCTACGACTTTCATCAGCATCCGGAAGCCGGGCCCTGCGAACGATTAAATACAAGGTTGACAAGTCAACCGCCCGTGAATGAAATCGTTGACGAGCACATCTCGCCAAGAGCAATGAAACAGTTTATGGACAAGAAGATGACAATTTACCTCGAACACCTGGACCTCCAGGGTTCGCAGGGACCTTATCTGATGGCGATTTCGCATAACCCGGGGGCGTCTATGAAGGACATAGCGGCATACATGATGGTCGACAAATCCATCACGACCCGCACGGTCAGGGCCCTCATCGAGATGGGGTTCGTGGCCAACTGCAGCGCCGATCCGAGGCGTTACACCCTGTCACTCACCGAAGAGGGGGAGTGCGCCGTAAAATTAATCAAAATAAAGCTTGGAGACATCTGGAAAGAGCTCCTCTCCGACCTGACAGATGAGGAGCTGATAGTTTTCAGGTCAGCATGTTCCAAGATAAACGGCAGGCTGGGCCAGGAATTCAGCGAATCCAAGGAGGTCCGGAATTGATACTCAAATACGTAAGCAAAAAGGAATGGTCGCTTGTCGCGGTCTGTTTCGTCCTGATATGCCTCCAGGTCTACTTGGAGCTTGAGATCCCGGGCTATATGTCGCAGATCACCACGCTGCTGACGACCGGCGGTACCGTCGCGCAGGTGATGGACGAGGGCTGGCCGATGATCGCATGCGCGTTCGGCAGCCTGCTGGCGGCAATCGTCGTGGGGGCGGTGGCCGCATACGTCGCCGCGTCCCTTTCCAAACGCATACGCAAGATGCAGTTCGACAACGTCGAGACGTTCTCAATGGAAGAGATCGGCAGATTCTCTCTGGCTAGCCTAATCACCCGTTCGACGAACGACGTCACCCAGGTGCAGATGGCCTTCGCCATGGGGATGCAGATATTGATCAAGGCGCCGGTAATGGCGATCTGGGCGATCGTCAAGATCTCCGACAAGGACATGAGCTGGACCGTGGCCACCGCTGTGGCGGTGGCGGTGATGATGGTCACGATCGGCATCATCATGGTACTCGTTGTCCCGCGCTTTAAGATGATCCAGAAACTCACGGACAACCTGAACCAGATCACCGGCGAGGGGCTGTCGGGAGTCAGGGTCGTCCGGGCATACAACGCCGAGAGCTACCAGGAGGAGAAGTTCGAGAAGGCCAACGAAGGCCTCACATCGACGAATCTTTTCGTGAACCGCTCCCTTGCGGTGCTGTTCCCCATTATGACGGCGATCATGAGCCTGCTGTCTTTGTCCATTTACATGATCGGGGCGATACTGATCTCCGCCGCCGCAGGCGTAGGTGAAAGACTGACCCTGTTCTCCGATATGATCGTCTTTTCATCGTATGCGATGCAGGTGGTGATGGCCTTCATGATGATGGTCTTCATATTCATGATACTCCCGCGTGCGACGGTCGCCGCCAGGCGTATCGAGGAGGTAATCAACACGGAGCCCTCCATCACGGACGGCACGAAGACGTCTTCACCCGCAGATAGGGAGGGGGAGATCGAGTTCAGGAACGTCTCCTTCAAATATCCGGGCGCCGCCGAGAGCGTCCTCGAGGATATAAGTTTCAAGGCGAAGAAGGGAGAGACCATAGCTTTCATCGGGTCCACGGGAAGCGGAAAGAGCACGTTGATCAACCTGGTGATGCGCTTCTACGACGTCACGGGCGGGCAGGTGCTCGTTGACGGCGAGGACGTACGCGACTACAAGCTGAACGCGCTTCGGAGGAAGATCGGATACATCCCGCAGAAGGCCACGATCTTCTCCGGAACGGTGTACGGCAACGTCAACTACGGCGACACGTCGGAAGAACGCACTATGGAGGACGTCAAGAAGGCGGTAGGGATCGCACAGGGCACGGACTTCGTGGAAAAGATGGACGGCGGATACGAGGGCAGGATCGCCGAGAACGGCACAAACCTCTCGGGTGGCCAGAAGCAGCGTCTGTCCATCGCACGTGCGATATGCAGGAAGCCCGAGTTCTACATCTTCGACGATTCGTTCTCCGCATTGGACTACAAAACCGACCGTTCCCTCAGAGATGCGCTCAAAAAGGAGACCGCAGGCGTGACAAGCCTGATCGTGGCGCAGAGGATAGGCACGATAATGGACGCCGATACGATAGTCGTCCTCGACGAAGGGCGCATAGCCGGAATAGGCGCTCATGACGACCTGCTCGAGAGCAGCGAGGTGTACCGCGAGATAGCATATTCCCAGCTCTCCGAAGAGGAGTTGGTAAGATGAGCGGGAGAAGAGGGCCGGCAGACCATCCCGGCATGACCGCAGAGAAGCCCAAGGCGTTCACGGAAGCATGGAAGAAGATATTCTCCTATACGGGGAGATACAGGATCGCGGTCTGGATCTCAATCGTGTTCGCGGTGGTCGGCACCGTGATGATACTCGTCGGCCCCAACAAGCTGAGGGACCTGACGGACCTGATCGCCGGGGGCCTGGTCACCGGCAACATAGATATGGGCGCCATATGGGAGATAGGCCTGTTCCTGATCGCGATATATGCGGCCAGCACGGTGCTGACGTTCGTCCAGAACTACATCCTTGCGACCGTTTCGCAGAAGATGGCCTCCAAGTTCCGTACGGACATCTCGAAAAAGATCAACCGTCTTCCTCTGAGGTATTTCGACACCTCCAGCAGCGGTGACGTCCTCAGCCGCGCCACGAACGACGTGGACACGCTGGGCCAGTCCATGAACCAGAGCATCGGCCTGCTGATCACCTCGGTGACCATGCTGCTCGGGTCTCTCGTCATGATGGTTTACACGGACTACGTCATGGCCGCCGTGACCGTGCTCTCATGTGTCGCCGGCTTCGGGATGATGATACTGATCATGAGGTACTCTCAGAAGTATTTCGGCATCCAGCAGGAGAACCTCGGCAACATGAACGGGCACGTCGCGGAGATATATTCGGCGCATAACGTGGTCAAAGTGTACAACGGGCAGAAAGAGGCCTCTAAGAAGTTCGACTCCATAAATGAGGAGCTGGCCCGCAGCGCGTTCATGTCCCAGTTCCTGTCGGGCCTCATGATGCCCCTGATGAACTTCATAGGCAACTTCGGATACGTGACGGTGTGCGTCGTCGGTGCGGCGATGGTCATCAACGGGCAGATATCCATAGGCGTCATCGTCGCCTTCATGATCTACGTGCGTCTGTTCACCCAGCCCCTGGCCCAGATGGCCCAGGCCTTCACGGGGATGCAGTCCGTCGCGGCCGCGGGCGAACGGGTGTTCGAGTTCATCGAGGAAGAGGAGCTGTCCGAAGAGGTCATCAGCCCGCGCAAGCTCGAGAAGGTCGAAGGCCACGTGGAATTCAGGAACGTGCACTTCAGCTACGTTCCCGGCAGGGAGGTCATCCACGGATTCTCGGCGGAAATAAAGCCCGGTCAGAAGATAGCCATCGTCGGGCCCACCGGTGCCGGTAAGACGACCATGGTCAATCTCCTGATGAGGTTTTACGATACCGATAGCGGAGACATCCTGATAGACGGCGTGTCGATCAAAGAAATGAGGCGCAGCGACGTCCACGACCTGTTCTGCATGGTCCTCCAAGACACATGGATTTTCGAGGGGACCGTGAAGGAGAACATCATCTATTGCAAGGAGGGGGTGACCGACGAGCAGGTCGTGGAAGCATGCAAGGCCGTGGGCATCCATCATTTCATAAAGACCCTGCCCAAGGGATACGATACCATGCTGGACAACACGACCTCCCTTTCCGTGGGACAGAGGCAGCAGATCACCATCGCCCGTGCGATAGTCGAGAACGCGCCCCTCCTGATATTGGACGAGGCGACGAGCTCGGTGGACACCAGGACCGAGAGGGCGATCCAGAACGCAATGGACCAGATGACCGTGGGGCGTACGTCCTTCGTCATCGCGCACCGCCTCTCCACCATCAAAAACTCCGACCTGATCCTTCTTATGAGGGGAGGTAACATAGTCGAGCAGGGGACCCACGACGAGCTTCTGGCCGCGGGAGCGTTCTACAGCGAGATGTACAACAGCCAGTTCGAGGACGGGGGAGAGGACTGAAACGCCAATGACGGACGGCGGCGCAAAGTTCCGCCGTCCGGAACCTTCTTATCTCATACGCAACGGCCTTCTTCGCCTCACCGAAGACATCATATTCGGTTTCGCACGCCTCTGAAAGGCGGAGGAAGCCACCGATTGCGCCATAGTGGCGTAAAAAATTTGAGGCGGCGTACCAACGGACGGAGACCGTCCGGTCCCTGTTCGGACGCCGCTCGCTTTACCGTTTCGGCGGCGTCTCATTCGCCGCAATCGTCGTGGTGCATGTGCTCGCGGCACACCGAACCGGTGGACTTGAGGTCTCCCTTCAGATATCTCTCCGCCGCCGTCCTGGCGTCTCCCGCGGCGCCGATTATCACTTCGATCCCGTTTTTATTGAACAGGTCGACGGCGGCCGCGCCCATCCCTCCCGATATGATCACGTCCGCTCCGTTCTCTTTCAGGAACATCGGAAGGAAATTGGGACGGTGCCCCGGATTTTCTATCGCGCCCGCCGCAGTTATCTTGCCGTTCTCCGCGTCGAACGTCCTGAACGATCCGCAGTGTCCGAAATGTCCTGTCACATTCTCTCCGTCGCTTGCTACTACTATTCTCATTTTTTCTTCTCCTTTGTTTTTTCCATGTTGTCTATCTTCATATCTTTCGCTTTGAGGTCGTCATATCTCAAGAACGTCTCCCGTTTTCAGTGCGGATAAGCGGTCTCCCAGGACCTCTTTCATGTGCCCGTATGCCGTCTCGCCCGTGCAGTGGCCGGTGTAGAAATCGGCGCCGGTCTTCAGAAGGACCTCGGAAACGCTGCGCGCCTCCGATCCGGCGTCGGGACTGCAGGACCGTGTCTTGAGGTGGAAGCCTCCGATCACCGTGTCCGGATACCTGCCCACGATATCCCGTGCTTTCTCCACGATGTTTGCGATCCCGCGATGAGAACATCCGGAGATCAGGACGGTCTTGCCTTCCTCTTCCAGGAGCAGGCTCTGTTCGTGTGCGAAATCATCCGGGCGAAGGTCGTTTTCGATTTTCAAAAAAAGGTTGCCGTTGCCGCTCGGAACCGGACACGCGTTTCCCACATCGCAGAAAAGCACCGCTCCCTCGGAGATATTCGTCTCCCCGTCCGTTAGGACCACGCGCCCGTTGTGTTCGAGGCCCGGGTCGAGACCTATGTCCGCATAGCTTCCGTCGGACCTCAGGGAAAGATGGGTTTCGAACGCCCTTCTGTGAACGTATACCGGGGCGTGCCCGTTGGCCGCCAGGAAAGCGGCCATTCCGCCGCCGTGGTCGTAGTGGCCGTGCGATATTACGGCCGCATCGACTTCCCGGAGGTCTGCTCCCAGGATCTCCGCGTTGCGGACGAATCTGTCGCTCTGCCCCGTATCGAAAAGAAAAACCGTCTTCTTCATTTTTATATAAAGGCTGAGCCCGTGCTCTCCCTCCGGCCCGCCCGGACCCGAAGTGTTCTCGACCAGAACAAAGACTTTCATACGCCCTCCCTCCCTTCCATCAGCTTCACGATCTTTCCGAATATGGTTCGTACGGCCTCTCCCGCAGGACATTCCACGTCCGCCAGGGTAAGCCCCCTGTTCACGGCATCCACTGCCTTGGGGTCATACGGTATTTCTCCCAGGTAGGGTACGCCTCTTCCGGAGCACAGCGACCTTATCCGTTCGGTCATGGCGGGATTCGTGTCGGACCTGTTGACGCATATGGCCGTCCGGGGGCCCAGACGGTCGGCGGTATCCAGCACCCTCTCCATGTCGCTGATGCCCGACAGGGAGGGCTCGGCCACGACCAGCACAGTATGTACGCCCGTGACCGAAGCGATAACGGGGCACCCTATCCCCGGTGACCCGTCTATAATGGCGAAAGGAGCATTTCCGGCGGCCTTTTTCATCTGTTTCTTGACCTCTGTGACCAGAAGCCCGGTCGTACCGTTGCCCATCCTCAGCCGTGCCGTCGAAAATATCCCCCTTTCCGTGTCCGAGTAGAGCATCAGGTCTCCGGCGACTGACGGGAGCATTTCGATGGCATCAGACGGGCACACCGCCTTGCAGAGCCCGCATCCCTCGCAGGCATAGGGGTTCACCTCTGCGCGATCGCCCATATCGATAGCTCCGAAACGGCACTTGTCGGAACATATGCCGCACATTGTGCAGAGGTCCTTGTCGATGCGGGCCTTGGGAAGACCGAAATAATCCTTCCTTTCCGCATCTTCGCCGTATCCGAGCACAAGGTGGAGGTTCGGCGCGTCCACGTCGCAGTCTGCGCATGCCGGCGCTTCGGACATGCGTATCATAGCACTTGCCACCGTCGTCTTTCCCGTACCGCCTTTGCCGCTCAGGATGAGAAGCTGTTTCATCGGGAGACCATCTCCGTCATCTTTTCATAAATCTCGCGGAACATCCGTTCGAATACGACATTCTCCCTCGAAGCGATCCCGGCCTCGGAACATATCCTGCCGAGCCCGATGTCGAAAGGAATCCTGCCCAGTATCGGCAGGCCGTTATCGAGACAGTATTCCTCAGACGGGTCTCTTTCATTTTCGATGACCTTGTTGAGGACCACCCCGTACGGCCTACCGAATACACGGACGAGTTCGGATACCATTTCCAGGTTGTGGGCTCCGAATATCGTCGGCTCTGCTACCAAAACGCAGAAGTCGGCATCCTTTATGCATTCCATGACGGAACAGGAGCTCCCCGGCGGACAGTCGATGAATATATTTTCATCATAGGACAATGCCGTCATTTCCAGGAGCCTGCGAATCACGGGCAGTCCCGCCGCCTCGCCGACGTTCATGGTCCCCGTGTAAACGGAGACGTCTCCCGACCTCCCCGTCCTGACGACGCCCACCTCCCTCGGGTGTTCGGTTATGGCTTTCCGGGGGCATATCTCGGCGCATCCGCCACAAGAGTGGCACATGTCGTCGAACACAGTCAGGCGGTCGAGGGAGTATGCAAGTGCATGATATCTGCAGAATCGGACGCATGCCATGCATCCGTCGCATTCATTGCGATCGGCCCTTGGCACGAGTACCGATACCGTCTCCTCGGATGATTCATCAGGCTTGAAAAAAAGATGGCCATTGGGCTCCTCGACGTCGCAGTCGACATAAGTCGACGGTCCCGAGGCCGCCGCAAGGTTCACGGACAACATCGTCTTACCGGTGCCTCCCTTGCCGCTGAGCACCGCGACCTTCACTTCATACCGCCCCGTGATGGTGCCCCTCGTGGAAGTCTGTCAGCTCGGACAAACGGCCTTGGAGGTATGCTTCTATGCCGGACCCCGCATCTCCGGAAGGGGCTAGAAAAACCTTGATCCCCGCTTCCCTGAGCACTTCGTAAGCGCGGTCGCCGCATCCGAGGGTCAGAAGGACGTCCGCACCTGCATCGGTTATGGTCTGCGCAGCCCCGACGCCGGCCCCCGAGGGGCTGTCCGCAACGGGGTTCTCAAGATACGTCGCAACTCCCACCTCTGTATCGTAAAACAAATAATACGGTGCCCTTCCCAGGGATCCGCTGATCTCCGAAATTCCTGATGCTCCTTCGACCGGTACGATTATCTTCATTTTTTCGCCTCCTGTTCTTCTGATAATACTAACGTTACGTTCCTGCAGGCGCGTCTGCACGCCTTGCGCCTGCAGCAGCCCTCGTTGTGCTCGCATATGCGGTACTGTCCGCCCTCGATGATCAGAGGGGCCCCCTCAACAAGGGAGCAAGCCAACTTCCGCCGGGCCTTGCTGTAAATGTCCTGCACCGTTGTGCGTGAGACGCACATGCGCTCGGCGCATTCCTCCTGTGTCATCCCGACATGATCTATGAGACGGAAGGCCTCGTATTCCTCGACCGTCATCCTGATGGTCTCTGCGGTACACGGGACCCTGTCGAGCGGACCGTATTCCCTGCTTTCGGGAAGGCAGCATACGTTCCTCCATTTCTTCGGACGCGGCATTCGATATCACCATCTGCGGTACTGAACCACCGTCGTAGGGCCGCTTAACGCAAGATACGCGATAGTTTCTGACATATGTCAATAACCGACAATGTAATTTATATCTATCGGAAGGGCGGCAGGAGGGGCCCACATCCGCTTTAGAACAACGATCATAAAATTAAGTGTGCGTAAGACAAATAATTGAATAGTCTCACGAGGGTCTCCGATTGTGAACGAAGAGCTCTGGAACGAATGCGTAAGATTCCACGGACATGCATGTCCCGGATTGGCCATGGGATTCAGAGCGTCCGAGGTGGCCGCAGAGACGCTCGGGGTCCCGTTGGAAAAAGTCCGAGACGAAGAGATCGTATGTGTCGTCGAAAACGACGCGTGCGGCATAGATGCGGTGCAGGCGATCTATTCGTGCACCGCCGGGAAAGGGAACCTGCTGTTCAGAATAACCGGCAAGCAGGCCTATTCCTTTTTCGACAGGAGGTCGGGGAAGAAGGTCAGGGTACTGATCGACGGGGACTTCGGCGAAATGTGCAGGGAAGATTTAATGAACCACATCCTCACCGCGCCGGAAGAGGAGGTAGTGAAAGTGAAAACCCCGGTGTTCGACATCCCGGAGACGGCCAAGATATTCTACAGCGTGAGGTGCGAATCCTGCGGAGAGCTGGCCAGAGAGGACAAGGTCCGCTGGCAGGACGGGAAACAGGTATGTCTGGACTGCTTCAGAGACTACAGCAGGAATTATTTCTGAAAATTACAGGACGATTATGTGGGGGCGCCCGTAGTTGCGGTCGATGGCGACTTTTACCCCGAACGTCCTCATGATATTTTCGGCGGTCAGCACTTCTTCGGTATCGCCCGCGGCCGTAACGGCCCCCCCGTCCACTATGACCGTTTTGTCGCAATATTTCATGGCGGCGTCCATATCATGGAGTATCATGCATGCGCTGACGTTCTTGGTCCTCACCAGCCCGATGATGACATCCATGATCTCTCTCTGGAATTTGATGTCCAGGTTGCTGGTGGGCTCGTCCAGCAGCAGGATCCTCGCCTCCTGGGCCAGGGCCCTTGCGATGAGCGCCCTCTGCATCTGGCCGCTGCTGAGCTGGCGGAACGGGACAGAGGCGAATCTTTTCATATCCACGTCCTCAAGGGCCTTCCACGTCAATTCCTGGTCGTTCTTATTGGACTGCCATGAAGAATAAGGCATCCTGCCCATCATGACGACCTCGAACACCGTCGGCGATGCAAGGTCGTCAAGAGATGCCTGCGGCACGTAGCCCATGATGCGTGCGACGTCGCGCACCTTCATCGAAAGGACATCCCGGGAATCTATGGTGACCTTGCCCTGGGAAGGTTCCAGTATCCTGTTGATGCATTTTATCAGCGTGGTCTTCCCCGAACCGTTCGGCCCGATTATCCCGAGCACCTCGCCCGGTCTGAGCTCGAATCCGATGCCCTTAAGAATTTGGGACCTCCCGTATGAAAATTCGATATCCTCTGCCTGTAAGTTCACTTCGGTTGATACTAATTACATATTAATATTTATTATTGATGTGTTTAGTGTTACTGTAATTATAATTAGTGTTAAATATTAAAAATACGTATGCCTGCCGCAATGAACACTAAAACCGCGGCCGTAGTGTTGGTTGCCACACTGGCGATGGCCGGCGCGGGAGCCGGTATATTCCTGCTGACGAAAAGCGCCCCAGAGGGATATTCGGTAGACACCGAACTTCAGATCTTCGGCAACGCGAACGGAGATTGGAAGCTCGACGGCGATGACGTCGACTTCCTCAACAGCATAATCTCCGGAAGCAGCGACAGGACAACATATGCCGATGCGAATCAGGACGGCGTCGTCGATGCAAGCGACGTAGAGTAGGTCCAAGCGGTCATCGACAGGACCGCCGAATATCTTTGGTTGGTCGACGGGGACGGCAATGTCAAAAAAATAGGTCTCGACATCAGCAGGATAGGTGCCGAATATTACAGCAACACGGAGCTGATGTGCATACTCCGGCTTCAGGACAAGGTCGTGGCCGTGGACAATGCGCCGTATCAGACGAGGGACTTCTATTTCGGGGAGGAGAGGGGGGACAGCATCACCAATCTTGTCAACATGAACGCCCCCAACTACGAGTTCGTGGCCGGGCTGGACCTGGACATACTGCTCACGTTCTCATATGCCGGCACGGAGGCCAAACAGGAGATGCTCCAGGATGTGGACGTCATCTACCTCGGGATGTACAGGCCCGACGTCCTCGAGCCCGAAAAGTCGGAGTATATCCAGGGCATACTGAAGGCCGGATACATATTCGACAGGGTAGAAAGGGCAGAAGCCTACGTGGAACGGCTTCTCGACATCAGAGATGAGATCGCATCGATATCCGGCGGTATCGAGGAGGAGGACAAGGTCAAAGTGCTCATGACCAACTATTCCAATTCCTACTTCTCCGATGATAGCATAACCGATTGGAGCATCTATACCAAGATCGACCCCCAGGTACAGGCCCTTCTTCTTGCGGGCGGTTATCCGGTTGCAAAGGACATACTGACCGAGGAACAGTACAACGGGGGGCCCGACAGGACGCTTTACGGTACAAAGGTAGGCTCCGAGCCTATAGTGACCGCCGATATCGATTTCATATTCTGCCATTGCGTGAAATACACGTACGGCGGCACAGTGGTAACGTCCACGCCCGACCACGGTTACGGCACGGGCGACGGCACGGGGATGGACGCCGCACATGCCTTGGCGGCAGGAAGGCCCTTGACGGACTTCGTGGAAGACGGCAACATCTACATCATGGCCGGAGACTTCAGGAACGGGGCCACCGGCGGGATACTCCACGCGGCGTACATCGCTAAGGCGATCTATCCGGACGAGTTTGCAGATTTTGACCCCGTGGCGATACACAACGAGTACGTGTCGGAGTGGCTGGGAGTCAGCGATTACGACGTCAGCACGGACGGTGTGTTCATCAGCCCTGCGATGTGATGGCCGGTCCCGCGATGTGACAGGACAAACCTTTTCATTTTTTCATTTCAAGGGCGGGCATATCTTGTATATCGATGAAAACAGCTGCGAAGAAGAGAAGATCAGAACTATTATTGTGAAAAGGCTGCTGTTCATATCATTCCTGCTCATCGCCGTAATCTCCATCTTTTGCTACTCGGTCACCGTCGGCACAGCTGAGATATCTGTATCGGACGTCTACAAGACCCTTGTAAACTTCCTGCTGCCGGGAACCTTCGACATCAGCGACAGGATGAGGATGATCATCATCGACATCAGGCTCCCCCGGATACTTATGGCCCTGATCGGCGGGGCGGTCCTGGCAATAGGAGGATGTCTCACACAGTCCATACTGAGGAACCCTTTGGCGACACCCTATACATTGGGCGTGTCGTCGGGCGCGGGCTTCGGGGCGGCGATAGCGATACTGACGGGCATGTCCCTGGCCTCGAACATAGCAGGCGTGATAGCGAACTCCTTCTTCTTCGCACTCATACCGATAGCGATCATCCTTACGGCGGGACGGATGAGAAACCTGGCGCCGGCCACCATGGTACTCTGCGGTGTCGCCATCTCATACATATTCAGCGCGGCCAACACGCTCCTGCAGTTTTTCGGGGAACCGAACGCCGTGAAGGCGGTAGTGTTCTGGATGGTGGGAGATCTCAACAATATCTTCATCTGGCACATCCCGTTCGTCCTTGTAACCCTGATGATGTGCCTGGCCGCCTCGGCCTACCTGTCGAAGAACATCAACGCGATGAGGCTCGGCGACGATACCGCACGAAGCCTGGGCGTCAACACCGAGGCCGTCAGAACGGTCACTCTGCTCGTCGCATGTCTTTCCACCGCGATGGTGGTATGCTTTACAGGCTCCATAGGCTTCATATGTCTGCTGGCGCCGCATATCTCGCGGATCTTCGTAGGCGGAGACATGAGATACCTTATACCCGCATCCGCGCTGTGCGGTTCCGCGATCCTGCTCCTGGCAGACCTGGGCGCAAAGGTCTTGGCAGAACCGATAATGCTCCCGGTAGGCGCCATTACCGCCATGGTCGGCGGCCCGCTGCTTTTATTTCTGCTACTTAGGAGGAAGAGCGACAATGCGGTCTGATCCTATTCCGGTGATAAGAGAGTGGGAACATGCCAGGTGCAGACATCCCTTCTTCGCCGAGGGGCTTTCCGAGAAAGACATCGATAAAATATGGGATGATTCCGCCGAGACGTACGGGGACGGGACGCTTTCGGAGATCCACGACATGATAACGGAATTCCTCGTCTCAGAAGGATACGTGAGCAGGAACAAAGACCTGCTGGACATCGGATGCGGACCCGGGACGTATTCCCTAAGGTTATCGCCGTCGGTGAAAGGCATACTTGCGATCGACAAGTCCGCACGCATGCTGGAGCGTCTCGACGGCATATGCGGGACCGAAGGGATAACCAACATCCGCACCGAATGCGCGGACTGGGATGTTTACGTTCCGAAAAGGAAGTACGACATTGCCTTCTCCTCGCTCTGCCCTCCGGTAAATTCTTCTGTCTCGATCCTTAAAATGGAGATGTGCTCAAGCGACACATGCATATACATTTCTTCGATGTCCAAAGACAGGGATTCGATTTATTTCGAGATCTGGAGAGAGCTCGGCAGGGAATACACCTATGAGGGTTACGACACGGGTTTTCCTTTACGTTTTCCGAAATCCATAGGCAGGGAACCCATCTTAAAAAAATTTGAGATCGAGACTTGCAGCGAGAGCGAACCCGGCAGGCTCGCAGAATTCTACAAGCGGAAATTCCTTCTCTACAGGGACGAACGCGAGATTTCAAAGGCGATCGAAGACGTGGTCGGTTCGCATGCGGAGGAAGGCGTGGTCCGTACCGAGCAGATGAACCGCCTGGGACTTCTGATATGGCGCCCATCTCAATGATCGCAAGGTCCGGGAGATGCCTCACGGAACCGCCGGGGCCGGGCATATGAAAACATCTTTTGGTCATCGATCGTAAGCGAAGCGCCTCGTTCGAAGAAGTCCCAAATATGCAAAATCAAGATCTGCGGCCGGCCGTCCGCGAAGACCGCAGACGCCCGACGCGCAGCAGAAAAAGTTATTGAAGGGGTTTAGCCGGCGTTCAGCCGACCATGGTCCCGGCGAACACCTGCCAGGCCAGGGCGGTCTTGGCCACCAGGCTCAGTATGATGTAGACCCTCTCGCCGTAGAGGTAGTCCTTCCACTTTCCGACCTTCTTATACTGCAGCACCATGTTCACCGCGAAGATGTTGAAGAAGAACGCGATCGAGATCATTATGCCGTAAACGAATCCCGGAGGGTTGCCGCCGGTCACGCCCGTGAAGTACATTATAAGCGCGACCCAGGGGATGAGCCCGGCGAAGCACCCGAATATGAACGAGGTCCAATCCGTCTTCTTGGTGTTCTGGTTGTGCGCCTCCATCATGTAGCCGAACAGGTTCATGCATGCGTTCAGGGAGAACAGCATTATGATGGACACGAAGTCGAACATGCCGCAAAGCCAGGCTATCACCACCAACATGAATGAAGAGGACAACGCGTACTCGAACCAGCGGGCCTTGTTCATGTTCATCTTGAGGTTCTTAACGTACCAGTCGAACCCGAATGTGGCGATCGAGAGGTGGGCTATAGCCGACATCAGCAGGAATACGGCCACCATCGGTCCCAAGGGCACGCTGAATAAAACTTGAGCGGCCCCGGGCCCGGTGGGAGGGAATCCGGCGGTGGCGTCGATATACGAAGTGGTGAAGCTCATCTGCACGTCGTAGTTCGCTATCGCGAGCATTATGGCGGCCTGGATGAAATGGAAGAACCCCATTATCAGGTTGAACCGTCTGAGCTTCTGGAACTTTATATCGTCTGATACAACGTCGTTCATGTGGATCACTATTGCACGGCGTTAATCCGTATATATCCTTATCCGAGTTCCATGCCTTCTACTTAGGGCGGGACATCCGGCCAGATCATGTTCCGGCCCTGTTTTTATCACTGTATTTTTAATAAGAAACAATGCGAAAAGTACCGTCTGCTTCATATTCAGACAAGAACCTCGGTCCAAATTCAGAAAATTCGACGTCCTGGATGTCGTGCTCGAAGAACAACCTTTATTTCCGGCCACATGCGTCCTCCGCGCATGACGCACACAGGTACCTTGGAACCGCTCTATCGGAAGATCGAGGCCGCCGCACTGGAATCAGGCTCATGCCTGATAGGGTTCGCCGACATGTCCGATCTCAAAGGCATGCCGGCCGGCGATGCCGCCGTCTTCGAGCTCCCTTATGCGGTGACATTCGCCGTGGAGATACCAAAGGAGGCGGCACGGGCATCCTTGGAGAAACCGAGCGAGGAGATACGATCGGCCTACAAGATGTGCAACAAGAAGCTCAAGGAGGCGGGGGAGAAGATAGTGCAGATCCTGGCGGCCGAGGGCTATAAGGCCAGGTTCATCGACCCCTCCCAGAGGATAGACGTGGAGAACCTCCTCGGACCGATATCCCAAAAGGCAATCGCGGCCAGGTCCGGAATGGGTTGGATAGGTAAAAACGGGCTGCTCATGACCGACAAGTACGGACCGAGGCAGCGCATGGGCGCGGTGCTTACGGACATGCCGGTCACTGTGAAGGCAGATCTCATAGACAGCAAGTGCGGAGAATGCACGGAATGCGTCGACCGGTGCGCGATGAAGGTCCTGAAAGAAACCGAGTTCGGCCACCACCCCGAGAGCCGGGACGCTGTCATAGATTGGAGGAAGTGCGGATCGTTCGAGGCCAAGCTGATCGGCGACGGCAGCAAGCCCGAGAGGGCCTGCGGAAGGTGCATCTCGGTCTGCCCGTTCTCTCGGCTCAGCGAGTGACTTCCGCCTTATTTTTTCTTTTCTTGCCGTAACGGACCTTCATTATTATCATTGCCGCGTTGAGGGCCACGGATACGGCGTTCCAGAGCATTATCGGAAGGTCCCCGAGAAAGATGCCGTAGATGAGCCAGAGGCCCATGCCCACCATGAGGAACGCGGGCATGAAAAGAGAGACGTCCTCCATGCGCCCGCTGCGGTATCCCTTGATCACCTGAGGTACGTATCCCATTGTGGTGATCAGGCCTGCCGCCAGCCCTATGATGGTTATCTGGTCCATGTACCCGCACTACGGTCTATTGTAATGATATTATGCTTCACCGCTCGCCCGACGCGCACTCACGCAGACGGGCCGAGAAGTCCAGGCCGGTCATATTCTCGGAAAGCTCCCACACCTTGGAGGCCAGGTCCGCGCTTCTCCCCTTTCCGTGAGGCCGTACTAGAACGGCCCGGCCCTTGAACTCCATCCAACCGTCGGTGCCGTAGAGCTGGCCTCCCCGGGCCTCCGGGTCCAGGGTCGCACGGAGGGCCGGCATTGCGCCGGCCTCCAGTTCGTGCATGAACGGCCTGAGCCATCTCCTCATCCTCTCCCTGTTCCTGTAGAGATGGGTGTCGACCAGGCCGGGGTGGCATGCGACGCTGATCGGAGCCTCCATGCCTAGGGATCTAATTCTTCTGTCAAGCTCCCGGGAGAAGAGCAGTGTGGCCAGCTTGCTCTGCTTGTAAGCCTTCCAAGGACTGTACGATCTCTCGGAATCGATATCTTTGAAATTGATTTTTCCTCCGCGGTGCACGATGGAGGTCTGGGTGACGAGGCGGGACCCGGGGGTCGAGGCCAGGACAGGCAGAAGGTGGTATGCGAGAGTGAAATGTCCCAGATGGTTGACTCCCAGCTGGGATTCGAACCCTTTGACGGTCTTGCCGTAGGGCGGCGTCATGATCCCGGCGTTGTTCACGAGTATGTCCAAAGTGCTGTATTCGGACATGTACCAGGTTGCGAAATCCTCTATCGTAACAGGGTCTGCCAAGTCGATAAAACGGACGGAAACATCGGCTCCGGGCACAGAGGAGGCGATCTTCCCGGCAACAGTTTCCGCGCCCTTTACGTCCCTGTCGGCCAATACGACAGATGCCCCTTTGGCGCAGAGAGCTTCGGCGATGTATGCGCCCAGCCCCGATGCGGCGCCTGTGACGACCGCCCTTTCGCCGTCGACGCGGGGCACATGATCGTCATGCCAATCCCATCCGTCTGCCATGGAGGTTGACCGACATACGATTTGATAATCATTCCCGTTGAATATTATGGCATATTCTATTTCTATTCATACAAAAGCGGAGAATATTATATCACAGGAAACGGACAACGAACAGGCTGTTTGACAAAATCAGTCTTCGGGGAAACAACTATACTCTGTAAATCCCAGATTTTCTACTGTCTGCGAATAAAATTCTTTAAATTCAGACATAGCTGAAAAACCGTCGGTGGCTTCGATAAACGCAAGCACTTGGACGTTTTCGACGTCGCTGCCATTCGGAGATGTCGTGGTGCCTTCGGTGGTGATTATTGCATATCTCATATTGCGGAAATATAGACGGAGTAGAAAAAAAGATCATATATGTCCCATAATTACATGCATGTTATGGAATTTGATATTTCTGATAATCTCTGATGATGTGTCGATGGCGACGGGCACGTCGTAAAAAATCGTTTAAAAATGGCGATTGACATATTAATGAAGTGAATTTTTATAAAATAAAGTTCAATTTCAGAAGATTTAGATTGTTAAAAACATTTATGATTTTTTTTGCCGATGCACCACATATTAAATTTTCATATCATTCAATTAAAAAAAATCAATATGGCCAGATAAGTCCATCGATCAGTAGTTCTGAATCGTAGGTTTCTGGTTTTATATTCATTCCGAATATGTGGGCATTATGACATTGTAGATATTAGGCACCTGGTTCGAATCCTTCTATTGGTAATCTGATTATCTTTCCATCATATTTCCTGAATAATGAATGGACGTATCTTCAGGGATTGTTTCTTCTATTCCAGGCGCATACATGACCCTTAATGTATCGTCGTAAATGGTCATGAGTCCAGTATCAAAAGCGGCATCATGCATACGGCTAAGACACAAACCGTTGCAGGGGTCGTTTTTTTGAGTAGGAGACAATCTTGACCGCGGTTTGATATGATCGGCTTGAGGTTGAGGGGTTCATGCCAGAGGACCTTCGATTCGTTCATCAGAAGATACGAGGGCAAACGTATTAGATTGCCGTTGAACGGCTTCGAGCCTGATGGGGCATATCTACAATACCACAATGATGAGATTATTCGAAAAACAAAACAGGTCAACCATCAGTGGATTGGAACTCATCCTCGACGAGATTTATTGAGAGCCATCAGAATCTCGTCCATTATTTCCTGTGGTTTCTTCTTCATCTCACATTCCCATACCGTGATGACCGTCCAACCCATGGATTCCAATTCCGAACGATTGCGGCAATCGCGTTCCACATTGGCATCAAACTTGCTCTTCCAGAATTCTGCGTTGTGGACGGGCAATGGGAGATCGCACATTGGGCACCTGTGCCAGAAACATCCGTTCACCATTATTGCGATCCTCTTCCCGGGGTAGGCGATATCAGGTCTTCCCGGAACCTTCCATTGCAACCTATATCCAGGATAGCCAGCTTCTCTGAGCATTCTCCTCAGCTTCAATTCAACCCTAGTGTCCCTGCGTTTGTTGGACTTCATGGATTTGATTGTATCCTCATTGAGCGGTGACGGTTTTTCCATTCAGATGATAAATGGCGATACCATATAATAGTCAGATTCCCAGAGACACTTGGCAGGTCAAAGAAAAATGAACAAATGCTTAATATGGAAAACATATCAAGGATAACGTGAAAATAATCTGCAAATCAATCGATTCGTTCACCAATTCGATGAATGTTCCGCTTTTTCGAACAAATATCCAGGACCATATCGTGACAATACGAAATCTTTTTTCGATAACGAGAACATACACGGAATGAGAAAGATGTACTAAATTTTGATACACATCCCATTTGATTCCCATACTGGACGTTCAGTATCGACAGTGGAAAGCAAGAGTTCATGATAATTACAAAATCGATTCCATTGTTTTCATCAATACGATGGCAGGATAACACTGATTTCACACAAAACGAAAACTGGCGATCTATACTTTATAATCTGTATCAATAATCATAATTCATGTTGGAATTGGGTGAATACTACGGTGTGTCCGACGTCGTGGAAAATTCTGGCGTTAACGGACTACGTGGCTTGCAATGCGGAATACCGGTCAATTACGTTAGAAAACTCACCGTTCTCATACAGACAATACAAAAGAAAGGAGGGGATCGAACCCATCCTAACAGATAGGATCCGGATTTCATTGGGGGGTTCTGCATTACTGTGGAACCAATAAAGGACAGGTGCATGGAATCCCCAAACAGAACCTGGAATCCAAACTGAATAAATACCTGAATGAAGCAATCTATCCGATAATCGTTTTTGTGAGGTATCCCGACCATCGTTTCAGATACATGGGGGAATTCATGAGGCTCCCGAAATACGATTGCACCTTCGACTTGTATGACAAAGATGTGTATTCTTTTGGACTCGTATCGAAAAACATCGATACTGTGGAAAATATCATCTGCGAGATATTGTCATTTACTTCACATAATTGAAATCGTCGTGTAATTAGTTCCCAAAAATACTATAAGGATATTGACATCCTGGTAATAGTGCGAGAAGATGATGGGAGTCACAGTCGACAGACATTGCATAACAGACATTACGTGTCCCCCAGCCGTATGTGCTCTCCGTGACGAGTTGAAAAAACTCAAAGTCAGATACATGAGGGATAGTTTTCCCTCATTCGGAATACACGGGATGGTTTCCATTGGGCGGAAAGTCATCGTATTTTTCGATGATGGAAAAGATAACGACCCCTCTTCGCAGGGAGATTCAGTTTCTAAATCTGGCATCCATTCCAGGAACTTGACAATCTCAAAAAAATGCAAACAATTGTATGAATGTGGATGGAAAACATTCTCCTTTTATGCGAATGATTTAGAAAATAATATCAAAGAATGCGCAAAATCTGTAAAAAATGCAATCGAAGATAACGGACCCAGATATGTGGCCATAGATCTTTTTGCTGGAATAGGCGGTATACGTCTCGGCTTTCAGAACGCCTTCGAGGAGAAGATGACTGTAAAAATGGTCTCTGAAAACAATCCATATGCCCAGATGACGTACAGAGCCAATTTTTCGCATCCATATGAAATAAAATCGGACATCAGGGATGTCCGTCTGAATTCCGTACCAAATTACGACATTTGCCTAGCTGGGTTCCCATGCCAAGCATTCAGCAGCGCTGGTAAAAAAGAAGGATTCAATGATGAAACTCACGGAACATTGTTCTACGAAGTCGTACGCCTCTGCAAATCCAAAAAACCAATGGTGATATTCTGCGAAAATGTCAAAGGATTGCTTTCCAATGATCGTGGAAGAACATTTTCGATTATCATAGACAATTTGGAATCCATGGGATACAAACCCAAATGCACAATATTGAACAGCAAAGACTTCGGGGTCCCTCAAAATCGCGAAAGAATATACATGGTGGCATTCAGAAACGATATTCAATGTGACGATTTTGAATTTCCCACTCTCTTTAAGGAAAGGAAAAAACTATGCGATATCGTAGAAAGGGAACCAGTAGACGAATCATTTTACCTCAGCCAGCAATACCTGGACACCTTGGAAAGACATAAGGCATACCATAATGCGAAAGGACATGGGTTCGGATACATATGTCGTGATTATCTCGAAGAGAACGATTGCTCATGCGCACTAATGTGTGGTGGAATGGGGCGCGAAAGAAACATGCTTTTCGATCCGAGAACATCATTACCCGATGTCAATCCAAGGACTAAACGCCCGTATAACGATAAACATTACAGGATGATGACTCCCAGGGAATGGGCCAGATTGCAGGGATTCCCGGAGGACTTCGAATTTCCTGTAGCTCGGACCCATCAGTACCGCCAACTGGGCAATACGGTCACAGTGCCTGTGATCGAGGCCATTGCCAGGCAGATCCGGCCCATATTAGACAAACATCTGCAATCTGGAGGTCAGCGCCATTTCAGGGGAACGGACTTCAATCCGACCAATGATACCGAATAATTGATCGATTCCACACCGTGTGGAAGACCACCATCCACGAACGAATCGGCCACAATACGTGGAAATGATTCATCCACGGGATAATCCTCGAATTCCAATAAGCGGTATCCTATGGATCTGCTGGATGAACCACGCGAATAACCAAGCGATTCCAGTTTCATCTCGATCACATCCATATCTGCTCCATGGGCCTTCAATTTCGGCAGAATGCTGTTTATACAGACTCCCGATTCAGAGCGTTCGAAACAACAGCGGAACAGATGAAGCGGTTTGTAGATGCTATCGAGCTGATGAATGCTCGATATAGTGATCTGTTTGTTCGCCCTCATCGTAGTGGATTTGACCTCGCAATCAATGTTCTTCGCGCGTATATCCACCGTTCCCGAATCGGGACCCTCCCACTCGGGAGATTCACCGATTGTCAAAAGATAATCATATGATATCATCTCTCCGAGCACGGAATACGGCTTCCTATCACGAGAGACATTTCCCACGAGTATCTTCCAATCGGACCACCAGGAAAACGGATTTTTTAGAAGATCGCACCTCCTACATCCCTCTTCTCCAGGATCGATGAAGTCATCGCACATTAATGCAAATTTCTCACTGAAATTCTCCCCATCCAGAGCGCACGAAAGGATGAGGTATGTGCCTTCCTGATTTAAACCTGTGAATAGATAGGACGTGTAAAGACGTATGTTGGAAAAATGCTCATCGATTTCCATCTGAATTCCATCCGCGGAAACCATAACTCCGTAACTGTTTTCGTCGCGATAGTACCGGGCATCGAAATCATCGGGGAGGCCGCCGATATAGCAACACCCTGATTTGTTGCTGTTTATAAACCATTCAAATATGTCATTCTTGCGATCCATATTATGCCCCGAAATAGTTGAAAAGATCTTCAACGTATTCTATGATATCATCCGATGCAAACAAAGGTTCCACTGTAGCGCAGCATATCACATTGAGTTTCAGCACTTTACGCAGAAGCTTCCCATCGCTCCTGTCAGCTGTCGAATATCTCCTCATTATCGATCTGTAAAGTTCTATACGGTATCCGGAACCGGATCTTTCAACTAATTGTGAAATATCATCAGAACCGTTGTGTTGCAATATCGACTTTGTCTCTTCCAAGGATTCGTTTTGAAGTGAGAGATGTATGTACCACCACAGTGTTTTCAACCACATGCGGCGGGGGTCCCTCCAGAATCTGGAATCATTGATGCGATTTTTCCCTTCGCCCTCAGACCACCTTTCGAATATGATGTCTGGAACCACACGCATTTGGATGTAACGCCAGATATCGTCATCGGATGCTATGCATGAATTCATATCGTATTCATCCCTGAGCATCTTATACATCCCGATGCCGAATGACAGATCTGACTGATACCTACCGATTCCGGAAACAACGATGGCTGATGCATCCGAATGCAATTTAATCAGACCGCGTCTTAATTCAAGATAATCGGCAGAAAGGTTTGCTTTGATTCCTGTCTCCCAATATTCCATGAGTTCGTTGAATTTATCAGCAGTGAACGAGTTCCATTCCTCCGACAAGGTGGAAGCATCCAAACGAGAGAATGTCTTCCACATCATGCGATCGCCATCCTGGAATACACATACTCGCGTATTGACTTTGCAATACACTCCGGAGATGAGAAATCCCACTCCAATGTCGTGCGCATATATTGGATCATATATGCAATAGTTCCTTCAGCAAATGTCACATTCGACATTATGCGTTGCCATTGCGCATCAGATTCTCTGATCTTCGAGATTATCGTTTGCATTGCGGCTGACATGACCTCTGCCAGCATCAAGGGGTTGAATTTTTCTTCATTTTTGACAGATAGCTGCTCATACATAGGATTGGATTTGTTGATTACGATGGCAACATATTCGGAAATGAACGGATCATCCTCTATGTCGGTCCAATTGCACGCCACCCACCATGGTGCAGGATCATCTGATGTGACCTCATATACTGGAAAAAGTGTCTGGTCATCGAAAAGATCCACCACATAATGATCCAATTCCCCCAGAATCGTTCCTTTTTGTTTTGGATAACGTTCATCACCGCTTGGATCTTCTGCAAGGTATAGCACTGTTTTTATCGTAATGTTCCCGCGATATTTTCCTTTGGAAAGATTTAGAGTGTATTTGATATCCAACGGCCTAGTATCGAATTTGAACGTGCATATTTTGAAAGCTTCCAGACGGTCTGAAACGGATGAGATGCATATTGCGCCCATTCCCAAGGATGCGGCACAGGACGCCACGCCATATGCTCCAAAAAGTTTTTCTGGGTGCGCTATCGACACCTTTCGTTCCAGATTCAAACCATCAATGGACATGTCCCATTTCAACTCGTTGTCTTTCACCTTGAATCTGCATTCGGCATCCTCATCATCTTTCGCGTCCAATTGATGAGAATTGCCGTTACATACGTACGATGGGATATAGGCGGAGGGTTCGAATCCGATGGAATCTTGCAGATTCAGGTCTTCCATCGTATTGTAGGACCGCATGATTTTCTTCATTTCTTACACCTTAGAGTTTCGTATTTTACTTCGAAGGACACGGATTCGATTTGACAGGAAAGATCCATCGAACATTTGTATGTGAAACCCGCCTTACATCCCTGGAATGACACTCCGTATATAGATCCCATCGAGCTTCTCATCAGGCATACAACGCAATCTTCAAGAGAATCGATGGTTGTTGAAAGATCAATCACCTCATTCTTTTCAATTGTTTTTCCGTTTTTAACGATGACTTCATTCAATACGAGATTTTTGATAGATATGGGAAATATGGTTTTGAATTCAGATTCCCATTCGCTGGCATCCGCTGAACCGCGCTCTCCGCTTGCAACTACCGAAACCATGATTCCTTCCAATCCTGCTCCTGAAGAAAATGAAAAATATACTTTGCGTGATCCCCCGTTCGCATATGAGGAATCGATGGCGAATCTCGATTTCGATCCACTCCCTTTTCTTTTTCCGGAATTCATCAGCTTTTTCAATCCCGTAGACTCTGTATCACAGCATGTATTTGCCGTTATTTTCTTGGGTAGAAAAAAATCAGAAAAAATCTCTGATAAGGTGGATCTCGTCCTGCAGTCGTTCTTGACAGTTACATTGAACATCTTTGAGAGCTCTTCGGAGGTGTTCTTCGAAATGCGCTCCACGATACCGTATGTGTTCTCATTCTCCCAGTTATTGTGGTCTGCCCTTTCCCTTGCTCTGATATATTCCTCTAGCGACTGATCATTATCTCTGATTTTCCTATCGGAGGCCAATTTAAAAACACATATGAGCAATTTATTATCATCAGAATTTTTCAAACGCGGAACCCATGAGCTGTTGGATGTGACATATCTAACTAGCATGCCGGGCTTTCTGCAGAATGTTATAATCGGGGAAGAGAGGGTAGCATTGTACTCTCCGACCATCGAATACGCGTTGCGATAGTATTCGTTCGTCAAACCAAGGGCTGATGGTGAAACAAGGGCCGCTCCAACATACCCAGCAATGGAACCTCGGATGCTCTTGCACCTGATGGGTGCGGTTTTGACATCGAAATCCTGCAAGAATTCTGAAGTGTAGGAATTATCGGATGAGATATTGTATAGATCCGATATCAAGTGGAACAGCGGATGCATCCTGTCACGGCCAATAGGTTTGCCGTTGATTGACGCCTTGAGCCATGATCCGTCATACTCGGGGTTTGCCAACCTCGGAGCATACCAACGCTGTATCGATATTGATAAATAGGATTCTATCGATGAACACCACGTCGGATTCCTTCCTTCCGCAATCTTTTGAGAGGGTTTCGTTTCATTCAACAGCTTTTTGAAATTTACATAAGGGATTACAATCGTTGTTCCAGTTTTATCATCATCGTATGATTCTATTCCGAAGGTCCTGAGAAATCTTTCGATTCGATCCACATCCGTTATAGGTACGGTTGGCGATCTGATTGTGTTATCTGTTCCTTCGTTATCATATTGACCGAAGAATGCGATACCTCTGGAATTGTCCTCTACGATTAAGGGATTGGACATGTCACCATCTACGTACGCAACCGCTAATTTTGAACAATACTCTCCTTCTTCGAAGGTTCTGCTGTAGAATACGACCAATCCTATTCCGACTCTGTAGAATGTCGTCTTCCCCATTCCCCAGAACCCCCCTGATCCCTCCATGCTCTGTTTCTTCCCTATGTGGTATACAAGGCTCTGCAATCTCGATTTGTCATCTGAAACCAGATTGGTTCCCGTTAATCCGAATGTGCCAGAATCACGTATGGCCAGAAAGTCGTATTCGATTGCAGGATAGCGGGCATTCAATCTGTTTTCCAGATAATTCAATTCTGAAGAAAGATCGCGCGATTTGAAATTTCCTGTGATGAAATCGACATCCACTCGCGTTTTGGGACTCCTGTCCTTACTGGCATCAAGACTGTTCTGCAACGATTCCCGAACCAGAAGATCCAATGTGCTCAGGGCCTGATCTTGTACTAGGGTTATTAGCGATTCTCCAGATTCCGAAATCCTATCGAGAGATAGCACCTGAACGTCCATTATTCTTCGCCCCTCACAACTCCAGGTGGAATCTGTAGATACTTCGCTTTCAGTTTGGTCTGTTTCATCCCAGGCATTATCACGGTAAGGGCGATTATGTCCTTGGATACATCCAACGGTTTCTTCGGACCATCTATTGCAGATGGGATATAATCTTTGCTCAAGCAGTAGATTATCAAAGTGGGGATATTGTTTATTCCGTATTCTTCACGGATTTTTCTCCATTCGGAACGAACACGACCATTCAGATTCTTCAAGACCTTGCTCCTGCCTTCTTTGTAAGTACAGGAATTCAAATCGATATCTGCAATTCTGTCCAAAGGTGAGGAAAGGGATGTCGACCCGATGTATACATCTTCTTCATCGGAGCTATTGCAGGCACCACGTTCTACTTTGTTGATTGACACCTCATCAGTAATATCCCACGAACCGTGCTTGCCATTCTTGACGCCTGCGAGTACGACATTCCAATTGTAATAATCGGCCTTATCGCGGATCCACAATCTCATTCCATCTAGCATCTGAAATGTTTTCTGCCTCTTACTGAAGATGAAAGGTTGCATGAATTGATCGAATATACGTTCTCCGGAAATATGATGCCACACCAATGCTTCCGTGATTTCCGATCTCTCCGACCTGCCGAGGCCCTTTATGAAATCCTCTGCACAACGGATGTTAGATTCCAATGATTTCTCATCTCTGGGAAAACTGTTGGTATCCATGAGCGTGCCATCGAAATCATAGCCCGTTTCCTCAGCTGCACGCATTTTTCCTGGAGATGTGACCTTTTTGAGATATGAGGTCTTAGGAAAATTCTTGACCTTGGGCGGAAAATCCTCTGGAGTCATGAGATTGTAATTCTCGCGTATGAAATCTCTAAGTGATACATCGAGATCCACTAGTTCGTCGAATGACTGCTTTGATAATTTGGACATCCACATTCTGGGTAACAATTCATACCCAATGCGATATCCGAACCACCTCCCCATTTGCATCAATGTATCCGCCTGACTCACGACTCTTGCGAAGTACGTGCTTACGAGTCCTTCCACAGTCAAACCCCTCGAAAGGGTGTTCCCGCCGACGACTATGAATGCCGGTACTGGGGGGCAATCTTTTGTATTCTCATCGGGATACAGAAGACGCGGCATGCTGTTCTCATCATCGTCTAAAGTCATCTTCTTGTTATTGTCGATGCATATATGGATACATTCATAATATATTCTGTTCAAATCTTCATCAATCTTGATGTGCGAAGGCTCTAAACTCACAAGGGATTTCACTATGTTTGATATCTCAGAATACTCTGGATAATTATGTATCTCAGACATCATTTCATAATTATCATACTCGTCATGGAATTTGTCCAATGATAATTTCGAGACCTGATCGTGATAAACCCTCTCACAACGCGAGATAACCTCTGATCTTTCAGTTGTGAGATATGAGTTTATGGCTGTAGCCACTTTGTCATGACAGTCCGTGAGAGAACTGGTATGCACAAGCATGCTGACGGGCCCATTGAAATACTGCGCTCTGAGTACAGCCACACAGCAAATAAACCAACAGGTGGCATCCTTCAGTCCATCGGGCAATTGTTCTGTCCGTCCTTTTTCAAGTGATAGCACAGCTTCATCTACGTTTTCATAAGTATTGATGATATCAAGGCCGGGCCTGTTTTCAGATCCATATATCTCCTCTGGACCAAAATACAAGTTGGGAGGAGTTAACAAAGAAATGAAGTCACGTGGATACAATGATTTTTCAGAGCCCTCGCTTAAAAAATTGGCGTATGGCGTTGCCGTGTATGCAACATAGTTCATAGCTCCATAGGGCCCTGGTTTCTTCCCCTTGGAATCTTCTCCGTTGACTATATTCAAAATCAAACGGTTAATCGTTTTACGCTCTTCATCTACGGGGGCCGTGTTTATACTCGCCTGATCGGCCTCATCATCTATCAGCAGGATTTTCATCTGTTTCTTCTTGTTGGGATCCACATTGATCCAGGTGAGCATGTCGGTCAGCCTTTTCTTGTTCTTCAAACAGACAGTGAGATATCTGACGTTGCCGCCACTCTTCAAATTAAGTCTCTGTGGGGTACAACTCGAGTTTTTGATATTCAAACGATCTATGGATTGCCATACGAATTTCTCAATATTCTCATCGCACAAGTCGCGATAGAGCCTATTGCGTGTCTGCACCCTCAGACTGTCGATGGTTCCGGATAAGACGATGAAAAAATTCCAACCACAGTCTGCAGCCATTGCGATTAAACCTGCCATGTTGGCCGTCTTTCCAGATTGAACATTGCCCACCACAAGTCCCTTTACAGGATCCCCGTTACGTGTGTTGGAACTAAGATTCTGAAGAATGTTCAAACATTCAACCTGAATGCTGTCCACATTCGAGAAACGCCTGTCCAACAGTTTGTTGCGATATAAGGACCAGCATGAGCCCTCATCATCGGGTACATCCAGTGTATTCTTTTGTCTAGGTCCGAGCAATGTTGACATATCAGTTTGCTTTTTGATCTGTCCAGTGCTTTCTTCCACGCGCCTGATATTCAAGACAACTTTCATCCAGATATCTTTCGAATCATCAGGCCAGAAATCTTCCTCCACATGGCGAGCGAAAAACTGGTCGTGTGCATCACCTCCATCCGCCATGGATTCGATTTTTTCCCATGAATAATCGTTTCTACGAGCCTTCTTAATCCATTCCCTGAGGCCGTTATACATCTTATCGTTAATATCAACCATTACTCTCAAGTCAAAGATTATTTCTCGCAATATATAACATGATATCGAAAAGGCATATTCTTGCGTATATTGTCGTGATCAAGGATGAAAAAATAATCAGCCAGTGAATTTGAAAAAAACCGTACCATTAAAATATGGGATACTTCGCTTGATAATCATGGATTCGGAAACATATAGAAACGAGATGATCGAGAGGATAAATGCAGAATATGATGACGAACCCAGTCGCAGAGAATCATTTTTAAGCGAGATTGCCAATGAATTATGTGAATTGGATCAGTGCGATGGCTTCTCCCCCTGTCATTTCGATGGCTCGGGACCAAATAATAGAAGGATGGGCATCGACGGATACTATTACGATGAAGAGAACAGTCTCGATGGATCCCTTTCGGTATTCTGTTGCAGGTATACTGGTGCCGAAATACCCAATGTTCTCATCAAAACAGAAATAGAGAAGATTTATAATCGTGCGAGGAATTTCATCATTTCTGCGTTCGATTCATCCGCAACTAAATTCATCGAATACAATACCCCGCCCTTCTTCACCGCGAAAATGATGAATGATAAAAGAGAGGAATTTCAAAGGTTCCGTATCTACATAATCACGGATGATGTTCTGAGCGACAGGGCCAATAGAGGCCTGGACATAGAATTCATCGATGGAAAGAATACGCAAGTATTCGTATGGGACGTCAACAGATGCTATTCCGAACTCATATCCAAAAGAAGCAACCAGGACATAGAGATTGTATTGGAAAACTACGGATATGATGGAATCAACTGCGTCAAAGCCAATGAGATATCGAGTGGTGCAGAGTACGATGCGTACCTATGTGTAGTACCGGGAAAACTCCTTGCAGACATTTATGCGAAATATGGTAACCGGTTGCTGGAATCCAATGTGAGGTCATTCCTATCCGTGAAAGGAAAAGTCAATCGCGGAATCAGAGACTCTATAAAGAACGAACCCACCAAATTCTTCGCATACAACAACGGTATCACTACCACAGCATCAGATGTGGGCGTCGAAAGAACATCCGATGGATTGAACATAACCAGCATAGAATCTCTGCAGATCGTCAACGGAGGACAGACCACTGCATCAATTTACAATGCGACCACGGGTAAGGCTCCAGTGGATGTCAGCGAAGTGTTCGTGCCGATGAAAATATGTGTTATCCCAGGAGATACATCCGATGAACTTACAAGACATATATCCGAATACTCCAACAATCAGAATAAAGTCGGAAAATCAGATTTCTTTTCCAATGCGCAATTTCATATCAAGATTGAGAAGATCTCCCGTCGTCTGAGCGCCCCCCCAGCACAAGGATCGATATACGCCACCAAATGGTACTATGAACGTGCCCGCGGATCATACATACAGGAAACGCTCGGAAAGAGCGCCTCCGAAATCAAAGCGTTCCAGAAAGAAAATCCCAAAAACCAAGTCATGACAAAAACCGATTTTGCAAGATACAGGAACACGATGGAACTGCGCCCATATGATGTAAGCAAAGCGCCAGAAACTAATTTCGTTAAATTCGGCATAGAGGCCGATGCTCTTTGGAGATCCACCGAAATCGAAGGCGCAGCCATAAATGACCACTATTTCAAAGATACCGTGGGCCTGGCCATACTTTATACCGCATTCCATAAATTGCTTAGTAACAAAAAGATAGTTCCCTGGATGATGTCTGGGGAAGGTAAATGCCTTACATCATACTCCATCTCTAGACTTATCTTGGCACTGAACAAAGTAAACTGCACGATCAACTTCAATGCCATATGGAATGAGCAGAGGGCTCCAGACGAAATGCTCAACCAGCTTCTGGAAATAGCCTCGCAGATTCGTTCCAAACTCCAGATAGAGATCGAGGGCACATCCAAGAACCTGTTTGATTATTGCAAAAGCGAAAAAGCATGGATTCTGGTCAAATCACTGGATATAGAGTTGCATAAAGAAATCAATCCGTGGGTCTCATCAATCGGTCATGAGAAAAGTACCACGAACCGTGCCAAACGTGCGGAAAAAGAAACAGGGCAGATAAAAAATAGAATCTGGGTGGTTCAACAATCGGATGAGTTCTGGAGAAAGGTCATGGAATGGGGCATGGAACACGGCAAACTGAACAGCAGTGAGATAAGTGTTCTCAATGCCGCCGCCAACATGAATGCAAAACAAAAACCTCCAACCGAGAGACAGTGTAAATGGATTAAGCAGATTTACGACAGAATGTACGACGATGGCATGGATTTGGACGAATCCTCATGACCCTTTCTCCAACTTCTTTAGATGTTTATGCATCGATGGATGAACCAGATAAATCGGAGATACGATTAGTTCTGGGAAAGCAATGCAAAATGTAAGTAATAAGATTTGCGCAGCTCCAGAAGTAAGAAAGACTTCATACAGTGTGTCTCTTCGACCGAAATTCCCGAATCTTGACACCACATATTGTAGTTCGATATTTTGAGTTGTGAATCCTTTATAAACCTGAGCTAGACAGATCTTTTGAGAATATGGCGCAAACAAAGTGAACTGGCCATAAGTTAGAAGTGTCCTGGACAATTTTGTTAGTTTGTGACAACGAAACAGCTTTGACTCAGGACATCCGTCCCAGAGCCGGACGACAATGTATCTTTGCCGATCGGCACAGTCGCCTCCTTGAAAGAATATATGGAGAAATTGGGTCTCGACGACTTTTTCGACGGGATCAAGGGAAAAGGGGCGCCTATTTTCCCGTCAGTCTGCGCCCTTATATCGTATCGTCTCATGGAGAACTTCTCCGTGGAAGGATGGGGGAGATGACCGGAATCCAAAGAAGTGAGGAACGAGCCAGACATCCGCAACGAGATAAGTCATCGCATGCTCAACCGTGCGATAGACCGTGTTGGGGAATTCATGCCCGAAGCGTTATCGAAACTGAGACTTTCCCTTCCGGATATCTACGATTTTGAGCACACAGATGTTAACATAGACACGACGTCCGTTGCGGCGTAATGGAAAGGTACGGAATTTTGCGCGGCATCCTTTCTTCAGTGTCGTCGACGTAAATCACTGTGTGATGTTTTGGATCAACGGTCATTAGGCCCTTGTCGAACGCTTTATCATGAAGCAGATTGAGACACAACCCATTGGGGAAGTCTATTTTTTCAATGTCATTACTATCTTTTCAAGGCTTTATGTGGCTGGCTATCAAAAACTCCGAAGAATGGATTCCGGTTATGCAACATGTTTCACAATACTCGGTGAGCACGCGTTTTCTGAAAATATTTTGATTCATGCGTGCCGTCTTTTCGATAATGATCTCGCCACCTAATACATAGTCTGAGAACGATGGCCTACAGTCCGTTCTCTCGGGATAATCCCCACTTATTATTTTTTCGCAGTCCGGAGCTAATTTGTACGGCGGGGAATGATATTTGTTCCAAACATCTTCGTCTGTCTTGTTATGATGGTCAAATGTTTTTTGCCGTCTTTTTTGACAGCAGGGTCAAAGAAAGCAAGATCATACATTTTGTATGACGGAGGAGGGCATCCGGTCAAGCATACGGGCAAGTTCAATTACTTCTTTCCCGTTTTTAGCTATATCTCTGAGTGATATCTGCAGATATGGGCCCAATGCCAGAGTGACCTCTTCCCAGTCCATCTTTGACCAGGCATAGGCACAATGCCCTACCTGTATGGCGCGATATAATTGTGCCGGAATCAGCAGTACTTCAGGATCTGAGTCCCCATTTTTGTAATCAAAGGCACAACAAGGGAATTTCCCATTGCAAAATAGCGGTTTCTTTCAGCCATCCCTTCCGTCCAGCCCGAGGGGAAACCATTGAGCCGTTCACACTCCACCGGTGTCAATATCCTGTATCTCCCTGTTGCCGGGTCCAAGATAAAATGCGAGCTGCGGTTCGTCGAGCCCTCTGAGGTCAGGATCGTCCTGCTGGGCGAATCGAGGACGTCCGGGAACGGGATGCCCCCCTCGGAATAAAGGTATTCGAAGTCCGTGCCTCTTTTTTTGCGCACCAGCTTTTTAGGCCCTTTCATGAATTTCCATTTCTCGATGTCTTTTTCGTCGTCGACAAAGTATTTCTCGTCCACGTCCTCCACAAGTATGGACCTGAGCGTCTTTGATGCATTGTCTTCTTCGGGCTCCCAGGCGCTGGAATAATCTCTCGTATAGATTTTGCCTTCTTTCATAGAGCCGGCACGGTAGAAGTTTTCAGCAAAGCGATCGGATATAGAGACCAGGTCCGGGTACCCGGTCCCGTCAATAGCGAACTCCGATTCTTTTTCTCCTTTAAAGGCGTCCTTTATTGGGAAAGCACTTGTAAAAAAACCATTTTTGTTAACTATATCTCTTAATCCGGATCCTCTCAGGGATTTTTCATAACCGTTGTTTCCGCGTTTGGACGCGAATATGAAGACACGCCTTCTGCGTTGGATCTCGCCATATTCTGCGGCATTGATGACGCGCCATTCCGCATCATATCCCTGGTCATGCAGGCAGCGCAGTATTATGCCGAAGTCACGGCCACGTTGTGCGCTCGGGGATCTGAGGAGGCGGTCCACGTTCTCCAAAAGGACGAACTGCGGTCGCTTTCTGTCAATTATATGGTCGATGTTCCACCAAAGCACCCCCTTCTTCCCTGTGATGCCTTTGGCGTTTGTTGCGGCGACCGAATAGTCCTGACAAGGAAAACCGCCCACCAGTAGGTCGTGCTCCGGAATGTCGTCCTGAACCGTCGCAATGTCTTCGTTCACGTTTATGGATCCGCTGTTCCCATAGTGGCTTTCGTAACAATCGAAAGCGAATTGATTCTTTATTCCTGGCTCCCATTGGTTCGACCATAAGGTCTCAAAACGTTCGGAAGCAATCTCGAGGCCGTGCCTGAAGCCGCCCACTCCTGCAAACAGTTCTACAACAGAAATAACCTTCTCAGACATCTTCAACGGCACATCTGGTTTAATGGTTTAAAACGATCGATATCTTTTCTGCCACATCTTTAGGATTGTTCTTGACCTCGCACTCCCAAACCGTGATGACAGTCCAACCTGCGGCCCTTAAGGACTCCTCGCTGCACCTGTCCCTTTCCATGTTACGCTCGAACTTGGCAGACCAGTAGTCGACGTGCGTCTTCGGTAATGGGAGGCCGCATCTCGGACATCTGTGCCAGAAGCAACCGTTGACAAATATCGCCACTTTCTTGCCTACAAAACATATATCGGGACTTCCTGGCGCCTTTTTCCAATTCAGACGGTATCCCGTATGGCCAAGGGCACGGAGCGCACTTCGAAGCACCAGTTCGGGCGATGTGTTCCTGCTTTTGTTGGAGCGCATGGAGCGCGATACGGCCTCATTTTCGGGCAAAGGCGACCTGCCGTCCCGCAGATATTCTGAAACCACGGATCAATAGTGGACATATTCATTAATATGGTTTACCATCGATGGGCGTGCCCAAAATAAGAGAAGGGGTCGCATACGATCCGAAAAGTAAAGAATCCATTTTAGAATACGCAAAGAGGCTGAAAGGACGGACCCTGGGCAGTTTTGTCACTTCAGGCGAAATAAACGAGAACAACAAAGGCGGGTTCGGCCAGGTGTTGGAGTCCGGTTATTTTCATATCGAGAACAACAACGACCCCGTCCCGGATTTTGAAGAGGCCGGCATAGAGCTGAAATCTTGCCCTATGCGCAAATTGAAATTCGGCGGTTATTCTCCAAAAGAGAGGCTGGCATTAGGCATAATCAACTACGAGGAGATAGTGGGCCAGACCTTCGAAGAGTCATTCATGGCCAAGAATAAGGACCTTCTGATAGTGTTCTTCCTCTACGAGAAGGAAAAAACCCCGCTCGAATATTCAATTCTGAACACCACAGAATGGGTGTTTCCAGATGTAGACCTCGAGGTCATCAAAAGAGACTGGAACAATATCCGTGAAATGGTGGTGAACGGGCGTGCCCACGAGATATCTGGGGGCATGACATTCTATCTGGAGGCGATGCCGAAAGGCGCCGGCCATGAAAGGGACCTGCGCAGGCAGCCCTTCTGCGACATTCCTGCCAAACAACGCGCGTTCGGCCTGAAAAACAAATATCTTCGAGTGATCTTCGATTCTTTGAAAGAATCAGAACCCGTCATAAAGGACATTTCGGATTTGAAGAACAGGCACATAGAAGACGTCGTTGCTGACATCTTTTCTCAATATGTCGGAATGAGCATAGACGAGATAATTAAAAAGACCGGAACGACGCCAAGCAACGGTAAGGACAGATACGCGTCCATGGCCAGGGCGATGCTCGGCATCAAAAAGAAGAAAATAGACGAGTTCGAGAAGGCCGGCATCCAGATGAAGACGGTACGTTTGGAGAATAATGGAAACTTAAAAGAGAGCATGTCCTTCCCTCACATCAGATACAAAGAGATCGTCAACGAGAGCTGGGAAGAATCCGAGCTGTACGACATAATGACGAACCGCTTCCTTTTCGTGGTCTATCAGAAAGGACCCGACGGAAGATCAACTATTTTCAAAGGCATAAAGTTCTGGTCGATGGGCGAAGAAGACCTGGAGACCGTACGTTCGGTGTGGCAGGACACGGTTGAAAAGATCAAAGAAGGAGATTATGAAAATTTCATCCCCATTTCGGCCGACAAGATATCTCACGTAAGGCCGCACGGAAGGGACTCCAGCGACCTGACCATGGGGCCCGATGGTAAAATGCATAAGAAAATGTGTTTTTGGTTAAATTCCAGTTATATCAAGGGAATAATAAAAGAAATCGCTCCGGAAAGTACTACAAATAATCGATTAACTAGGCGATTTTTAAAAAAAGTTAATTGAATTTCTTTTGTAAAAGGGCATCTATTTCATAAACATCTGAAAGATTATGAAAATTCCTAGCGACTTACTCGATTGTTATGCCAAAGGGAACTTGTAGGTATGGATTTCATTTATGCCGTAATTCCCGAATGACGAGCTACAAGTATGTAGCTACATTTTTCTGAGCTTGTTATCTTTATATAGCGTATATAAACCGTATATAAAGCGGAAGTTTAT
>ENA-UOOI01000651-UOOI01000651.1-fermentation-metagenome-genome-assembly--contig:-NODE-651-length-42703-cov-34.485064_pt1 | contig 42703 bp, 40 predicted proteins | sample MGYA00245779_ERZ724027 | MGnify/ENA primary metagenome ERZ724027 (study PRJEB28704, sample SAMN03018318) | fermentation metagenome | biome: anthropogenic terrestrial biome; feature: soil; material...
GACTGGCTGGCCCCCTCCGGCCTGTCCATCAAGGATTTCATCGCGCCAAGCTCTTTCGAGTTCAAAAGCGGCAGCATGTTCGGCATGGGGCATCAGGTGGGCGCGGTCAGCTTCCTGCAAATTCTCGCGCCGGAGCTGAACGACCGGATGCTGGCCGATTTTCTCGACATGGAATCCAGCCTCATCGTCACCATGCGCATCCAGTCCATTGGTGAGCGCCATCAAGACGGTGGAGCGGAAAATCACGGATCTCGATTCCATGGTGCAGGATCAGGTCTGGAACCGCGTTACCCTCAACCGCGCGGAACACAAGTCCACCCGATACTACATCGACGAAATGCACCTGCTGCTGAAGGAGGAACAGACGGCGGCTTACACCGTGGAAATCTGGAAGCGGTTCCGCAAGTGGGGCGGCATCCCGACCGGAATCACCCAAAACATCAAGGACCTGCTTTCCTCCCGCGAAATTGAGAACATCTTTGAAAACTCGGATTACATCTATATGCTCAATCAGGCGTCCAGCGGCCGTCAGATTCTTGCCAAGCAGCTCGGCATTTCACCGCACCAGCTTTCCTACGTCACCCATTCCAGCGAGGATGAGGAGCTGCTGTTTTACGGCAACGTCATTCTGGACCATTTCCCGAAGGACACGGAGCTGTACCGCATCATGACTACCAAGCCGCAGAAAACAGCGCAATAAATTTTTTTTTAAAACCCTTGACTACGACGCTACGTCATAGTTTATGATAGGTTTTGCAAGGAGGAAACGCCCATGAATACAAACGCAGTAGCAAGCCTCACCGGTGTAAGTGTGCGCACACTTCACCACTATGACAAGATTGGACTTCTATGCCCCAGCCGTAATCCGGAAAACGGCTACCGCGAGTACAGCGAAAGAGATTTAGATCGGCTTCAACAAATTCTCTTTTTTAAGGAATGCGGATTTCCCCTTGCGAATATCCAAAAATTGCTCAGCAGTCCGTCCTTTGATCGGGAAAAAGCGTTTGCACTGCAAAGGAAAGTCCTTCTGCATGAAAAAAGGCGGATCGACGCTATGCTGAACACATTAGACAAAACCATGCAGTCCATGAAAGGAGAAATAACTATGACACAAAAGGAAAAATTCGGAGGCTTTGATATGTCTCATAATCCTTATGAGGCGGAGGCCCGCCGCCTTTTGGGGGACGAAGCGGTAGATCGGAGCAACGCCCATATTGCGGCTATGTCCGCTGGCGAAAAAGATGCCGTTTCCAAAGGAATGGATGCCCTTTTCACAGAACTGGCTGCCATTCGAACCGAAGATCCAAACTCAGATGTAGCGCAAAAAGCAGTGGATAAAATGTACCGCTGCTTCAACAAGAACTTTGGTTATCATTATACGCTTAAAGCGTTTGCCGGGGTTGGGCAGTTATATGTCAGCGATCCACGCTTTACTAAGAATGTAGATCAGTACGGTGAAGGGCTTTCCAAGTTTCTTGCCGAAGCCATGCGTATTTACGCGGAACATCAAGAATAACACCATATTGAAGTCATCAAAAAAGCTTGCCAATTATGAATTGCCCCAGAGTTAACGGACAAAGAATAAAAAGCCCTATCGCAAGATATTGAAAGATTACGCAGCTTGATGCCGCTTTTCGAACGGCGTCAGGCACGTTTTCATTTGTATGCGCTCATTATTGTAGAAATCAATGTACTCGTCGATGAGTTGTCTGGCCTCGTCAAATGAGTTCAGTTTATGTCTGTAAATGCACTCAGTTTTCAAAATAGAGAAGAAGTTTTCAGCAAGTGCATTGTCATAGCAGTTACCACGTCTTGACATAGACGGCGTAATGCCGTAATCTTTGGTTAGGCTGAAATATGCTTGTGAGGTATATTGGAACCCCTGGTCACGGTGGAGGTGTCTTGAATCGGTATTGACAAATCGCATGAATTCGGATATCATATAGACAAATATAAATGTCATTCATGCTTGTCTATATTTATGGAGGATCAAAATGGAAGATAAATATGCGGATTTCGCTCTGCTTTTCAAAGCTCTGGCAGATGAAACGCGGTTGAAAATCATTGATATGCTCTCCTGCGGCGAGCTCTGCGCCTGCGATATTTTGAAATACTTCAACATCACGCAGCCAACGCTTTCCTATCATATGAAAATTCTTACCCAATGCGGAATCGTTAATGCCAACCGGCAGGGTGCCTGGATGTACTACACGCTTAATGAGAAGACGGTAAAAGAGATTTCTGAATACTGGAGCAAAAGTACAAGCAATAAGGAAGACTGCATCTGCCACGAATGTGAAAAAACGTGTTCGTCGGATAGCTGTAAAAAAACTTAACACTAATTCAATACGATGTTTTCCTGAAAAGTTTAGGCCAGCTTTATTTTATTATAGAATCAATTTTGGAACAATGGGCAGGCTATCTTCATAACTTGAATATAGAATACTTTCGATTATATAGAATTCATTGAATACGATGCCAGCCTAATGTACCGGTTAAAGTCAGTCAAGGCAGATATTTCTGCTTTTGATATAGATACTTATCTATCTACCTTTTACCAATTTATTTTAAAGGAGCTGTTTGTTATGAGTAAAATGGAAATTTACGATCCTGCCATGTGCTGTTCCACAGGGGTGTGTGGACCTTCCGTAAACCCTGAACTGATCCGGGTCGCTGCCGTGATCGAAAACCTGAAAAAGAACGGCATTGAGGTGAAACGGTATAACCTTTCTTCCAATCCGCAGGCATTTTTGAACAATGCTGTCATCAGCAGAGAACTGAATACAAAAGGTGCAAAAATCCTGCCGATCACAATTGTCGACGGAAAAATCGTAAAGGAAGCCGGTTATCCCACGAACGAAGAATTCTCCGTTTATCTTGGGGTAAATCTTGACAAGATTCAATCTGTTCCGGTTAAGGCAAAAATCCGCAAATGCAACTGCGGTCCGAAAGGCTGCTGCTGAAAGGATGATCGGAATGATGGATATGGAATTATACGACCCGATTAAGACAGCAAAGACAAAATATCTGTTCTTTACCGGGAAAGGCGGCGTGGGAAAAACCTCGATTGCCTGTGTCACGGCCGTCGCACTTGCAGATTCCGGTCAAAAGGTTCTGCTTGTCAGTACGGACCCGGCCTCCAATCTTCAGGATGTTTTTGGCTTGGAGTTAAGCGATAAGGGGACAGAGATTAAAGAGGCACCGGGGCTTGTCGTCGCAAATCTTGACCCTTTGGCGGCGGCTGCCGAATACCGAGAATCGGTAATTGGTCCTTACCGCGGCAAACTGCCCGAGTCCGCCATTCAAAATATGGAAGAGCAGCTTTCCGGCTCCTGTACGGTAGAAATTGCGGCATTCAACGAATTCTCCAATTTTCTGACCGATGACAAAAAAGCCCAAGATTTTGATTGCATCATCTTTGATACGGCTCCAACCGGCCATACGCTCCGAATGCTTCAGCTTCCTTCTGCGTGGAGCGGGTTTATCAGCGAAAGTAAGCATGGGGCTTCCTGTCTTGGGCAGTTATCAGGTTTAGAAAGCAAAAAGGCAGTGTATAAAAAAGCTGCCAACACTCTCGCGGATAGCAGCCTTACGACACTCATCCTTGTCACCAGACCGGAAAAAGCTCCTATTCTGGAAGCAAAACGGGCTTCCGATGAGCTTGGTGCGTTGGGAATTCGGAAGCAGCTGCTCGTGATGAACGGGATTCTGCAAGGCCATGATTCTATGGATAAAATTGAGGCCGCTTTGTTTGAAAAGCAGCAGGCTGCCGTCAAAAGTATTCCCGAAAGCCTTTTGCAGTATCCTATTACAGCAATGCCGCTTCGCGCCTATAACATCACCGGTATTAAGAATGTGAGGCGCATGCTGTCCGATGCAGGCGTTGCCTCGCAAAAATCTGCGGAAGATCTTCCGGGTTTTCACAAGCTGGAGGATATCGTTGATGAGATTCATGAGTCCGGCAAAAAGATCATTTTTACTATGGGAAAAGGCGGCGTCGGTAAAACGACAGTTGCCGCGGCCATTGCTCTCGGTTTGAGCCGGAAAGGTCAGAAAGTTCGGCTTGCGACCACGGACCCTGCCGACAATCTTAGCCTTGTCGTCGGGCAGGAAAAAGAAGTTGCCGTCAGTCATATCAATGAAAAAGGCGAACTGAAAAAATATCAGGAAGAAGTGCTTGCAAAAGCGCGGCAGACCATGTCCGAAAACGATCTGGAATATGTTAAGGAAGATCTTCGCTCTCCCTGTACCCAGGAGATTGCCGTATTTCGGGCATTCGCCAACATTGTGGCCAAAAGCAGCGAAGAAACGGTCGTTCTGGATACCGCCCCAACAGGGCATACGATTCTTTTGCTGGAATCAACCGAAAATTATAACCGGCAGATTGAGAATACCGGCGGGGAAGTTACGGATGCAGAAAAAGACCTGCTTCCCAGATTGAAAAATCAGGACGATACGGAAGTGATACTTGTCACACTCGCAGAGACCACACCGTTTTACGAAGCAAAGCGTCTTTCGGAGGACTTGAAGCGTGCCGGGCTTACGGTCAGATGGTGGGTTGTCAATGCAAGTTATTCCCTGACAGAGACAACAAGCGGGTTTTTGAGAACCAAATCGAAGGAAGAAGTGCACTGGATTCGGAAGGTCAATGAAATATCAGACGGGAATTATGCGGTGATTCCATGGAAACCCTTTGAGGTAAAAGGAAAAGAACTTTTCCAATTGCTGGAAGCAGGAAGTGATTGAAATGAGTTCGGTGAAAAAGAATACAGGGATCAGCACCTTTCAGAGGTATCTTACGGTCTGGGTATTTCTGTGCATGATTATCGGGGTGCTGATAGGACATTTTATACCGGTAATTCCGGATATGCTTGGAAAAATGCAGATTTCCGGAATCTCCATTCCGATTGCTGTTTTGATCTGGGTCATGATTTATCCGATGATGATGAAAGTGGATTTTCAGAGCGTTAAAAATGTAGGAAAGAATCCGAAAGGGCTGTTTGTTACCTGGATAACGAATTGGGCTATCAAACCATTTACGATGTACGGAATTGCCTACCTGTTTCTGTTTGTGGTTTTTAGAAATTTGATTACGCCGGACCTGGCAACACAGTACCTTGCAGGGGCGGTGCTCCTTGGCGCAGCACCGTGTACGGCCATGGTTTTTATATGGAGTATGCTGGCAAAGGGAAATCCAGCCTATACCGTAGTTCAGGTGGCAACAAATGATTTGATTATTTTAGTGGCTTTTGTGCCAATCGTTAAATTCCTGCTTGGTGTTTCTAACGTTTCGGTACCATACAGAACGCTGTTCGTCAGTATTCTCCTTTTTGTAGTAATCCCGCTGGTTGGAGGAATTCTGACCAGAATCGGTGTAATTAAAAATAAAGGAGAAAAATATTTTAATGAAATCTTTGTTCATAAATTCGATCATGCCACAACAGCTGGACTCCTGCTGACCTTAGTAATCATTTTCAGCTCACAGTCAGAAGTGATATTAGCAAATCCATTTCATATCTTACTAATTGCGGTTCCATTGATTCTTCAGACATTTTTGGTCTTTTTTATTGCCTACGGAGCATGCTATGCATTTAAACTTCCATTTGATATTGCGGCACCGGCTGGCATGATTGGTGCGTCGAACTTTTTTGAACTGTCAGTTGCTGTTGCGATTGCTTTGTTCGGAACAAAAAGCCCGGCAGCACTGGCAACAACTGTCGGCGTACTGACCGAGGTGCCGGTCATGTTAACGCTGGTTAAGATTGCAAATGGTACAAAAGAAAAGTTTCGTTTGCATGCTTCTGCGAAACCCAATGGATAAGAAACAAAAAGCTTTCGGAACTCCCTCCGGTCGACATCGTCGTCACGCTGAGCCGGCTGCAATACAGTGTCCACGCCCTGTGCCGTGTTCTAAAGGTCAGCGAGTCCGGGTACTACCGCTCCCTTCGGATGCAGGACCCGCCGCAGCCCTGGCAGCTTCTTCTGGTCCGGATACGGAAGATTTACGAAGAAAATCCGGACAACCGGAATTACGGTGTGGGGCGGATTCTGCTGGCATTGGAGCAGCGGGGCGTAAAAACCAGCCGCTCCGGCGTGCGGCGCGCGATAAAAAAGGGCGGGCTGCTGGAGCAGCGTGGAGTATTGGAGCGGATAGAGATGGACTGAACAGCCTGATTGTGGTAGAATTAAAAAACTATCGGGCCAGATGAACCGATGTATGCTATAATCTTGTTAGATTAAGCAAAGGGGATGGGAATACATGGGCGTTTCGGTAAATCCTTTTGAAAGGGCATATCAAGGTTTAGAGCAAGAAAATAGAGAAGGATGGAATACGGAGAAAATATCACAGAGTATGTTTCAAATTGTGAGTAATATTTTACAACGAGATAATATTTGGAGCGGTACTTTGCTGGACTTGGGGTATGGAGATGGAAAGCTTACAATTAAGTTTGCGCAAAATGGTTTTGAAGTATATGGTATTGATATATCTCCAACCGCCATATCATGGGCAACAGAGAGAAGTAAAGCTCAGACAATAAACACTAATTTTCAAGTTGGAGATGTTCTTAACCTGCCATTTATGTCCGAAAAATTTGATATCATAATTGACTCGTTTTGTTTTCACTGTATTATCGGAAAAGATAGAAAGAAGTTTCTATCCGAAGCATTTCGAGTACTAAAAAATAATGGCATTCTAATAATTATGTCAAAATGTGGTGATCCAAAGGATCCCAATTATCCATTTGACCCAATAACAAGATGTAAAATAGAAAAGGGCATTCCTACACGGTATTGGGGACTTCCTGAAAATATTGTAGCTGAAATAAAACATGAAGGATTTAGTGTAACAGATTATCAAGTATTTACTCATGATCAAGATCTTCTTGTTGTGAATGCTCGTAAACCTTTATGAAATTTTCTAATTGCACTCGCTGTGCACATGTGGAGTTGAGACAAGTGTCATATGCTTATTCTTCTTTTGGTACCTGCGTTCTATTTTGATCTTTGAGTATTGGAGCATAAATGATAAAAGAGATACCAGCAAAGCAGTCAAACACGATGAAATATTGTCATTATATAACACCTATAGCGTCGATTACTAAATATGTGGAACGTAATAATCAAGCGCCCAGTGTAGCAATCTAGACATTATATCGGAAGTTCGAAAGTAAGTACAGAAAGAGTCTTTTATATGCAATCTTGTCACCGCAAATCATGTAAATTATTCTAATACAGAAGTTTTAACAGCAGCATGATATTTTACGGCAACGCTGACAGAGCGTATAACACACTACACTTTGCTACGCAAAGTCGTGTGCCAAAGGGGTGCCCCCTTTGGAAACTCGCAGAACAAAACGGCGATATACTTCCTTTTCCGGAAGCATATTGCCGTTTGTTGTCAGCAGTCCGTTTGACGGTCTGCGTGTAGTTCCTTGTAAACTGACCTAAGCAACTCGGCAGACTTTATGTTGGCTAAATCGTAAAAAGGGGAGTGTTGAATTTGCCAGGAGACAATAAAGAAATATTAAATAACTTGTCTAAAGGGGAACTCATTGATCTCATCAAGGTGTATTCAAAAAATTGGCTGGCACTTGACGGCGTTTGGTTTCAGTCGATAGAGCGCAAATTAAAATTCTGATATTGAACACAAGGAACAGCCGCTTTTTTGCTGGACTTCGCATGATGTTGACTGAATATCATAAACTTGAAATAGGTATACAGTAAGCCAATAGAAAAGTTGGTCACAATATGATAAAATGCAGATGGAGCGATTTACATAAAGAAACGGCTCGGCAAAGAACAGATTATCAGAAGTAAAAATGAGCATGAAGCAATAGCCCTTGGAGAGGGGCTCTAAACACTACTACTTTAATAATGGTGATGACATATTTATGGCTTGTACAACTATTTTGGTTGGGAAAAAAGCGTCCTATGATGGTTCTACTATGATTGCACGGAACGATGATTCCGGTTCTGGTCATTTTACTGCTAAAAAATTCGTTACAATCCATCCTGAGGAGCAGTCCGCAGCCTATAAATCCGTGCTTTCCCATGTGGCAATCAAACTGCCCTTAAATCCCGTGCGGTTTACGGCAGTGCCGAATGCCGTAGAAGGCGAGGGCATTTGGGCTGCCAGCGGTGTGAATGAGGCAAATGTCGGCATGACGGCCACGGAAACCATTACTTCCAATCCGAGAGTGCTGGGGGCGGATCCGCTGGTCGAGTATCATCCGGCGCAGGACGGGCAGCCTGAAACGGCCGGCGGCATTGGCGAAGAGGATATCGTTTATATTGTACTTCCTTATATTCACAGTGCCCGTGAAGGCGTTGAGAGACTGGGCGGCCTGCTGGAAGAGTACGGCACTTATGAGATGAACGGCATTGCCTTTCAGGACGTCAATGAAATCTGGTGGATGGAGACGATCGGCGGCCATCACTGGATCGCCAGGAAGGTGCCGGATGATGTTTATGTCGTGATGCCAAATCAGCTGGGACTTGACCGGTTTGATCTGGAAGATGCACTTACCGAACAGAAAAACTATATGTGTTCAGCTGATATGAAGGAGTTCGTTGAGAAAAACCATTTGGATCTATCGCTGAACGGGGAACTCAATCCCAGAGATGCTTTTGGAAGCCACGAGGATGCAGATCATATTTACAATACGCCGCGCGCCTGGTTCATGCTGCGGTATTTTAACCCACACACCAAAGTATGGGACGGCCCAAATGCGGATTTCACGCCGCGTTCCGATGATCTGCCCTGGTGCATGGTGCCGGAGAAGAAGATCACGCCGGAAGATGTAAAGTACGCGCTTTCCTCTCATTACCAGGGAACACCGTATGATCCTTATGAAGGCCACGGCGATCCAGCCATGAAAGGCGTCTTCCGCCCGATCGGCGTCAACCGGAACGACTTTATGGCTCTGATCCAGATGCGCCCGGATGTCCCGGAGGAGTTCCGCGTGATAGAATGGATTGCTTTTGCATCCAACGCCTTCAATGCACTGGCGCCTTTTTATGCGAATGTATCCGAAACACCGGATTATCTTGCCAATACAACAAAAGAAATTTCAACCGATAATTTCTACTGGTCCAGCCGTATGATTGCCGCTATGGCGGATGCGTCATACAGTAAATCCATATTCCATATTGAGAGGTATCAGCTTGCTGTACAGTCCAAAGGGCACGCATTGATCAACCAATATGATGAGAAGCTCCGGCGGGAAATAGATGTGGCAAAACGGGCTGCCCTTCGGGAGCAGGCCAACCAAAAAATCGCAGACATGTTAAAAAAAGAAACCGCCAATACATTGGACAAGGTCCTTTTCGAACTGAGCAGCCAGATGAAGAATGCCTATTCCAGATCGGACGCTTGACTGAAACACGGTGCTCAGCCTTATAAATAAAAATTTTCGGGGTTGTATCTCCATAAAACAAAATGGCGAGCATCTGTTTCAGCAAGCTTAGGGTGCGCCAATTTGGCCGATAAAATTTCGAATACAGTGGAGATAATTTTGAAGATGATGTTTGGAAAATCGGGGAACAAATAGGCAATGGACTATTCGTGCGGTAATGTTACATACTATGAGCTGTTGCAATCTGGCACATGGCACATAGTTAAAAATTTTGAAAGGCGGAATTTTTCAATGGAACTTAAAAGCAGAAACGAAATCGAAGAGAAGTTCAAATGGGACTTAAGCCCGATCTTTAAAAGCACCGAGGATTGGGAAAAAGCCTATGCCGAGGCAAAGAGAGCCGTCGATCAGGTGGGGGGCGTCGCCGGTACTCTCGGCCGGTCGGCCGAAAGCATGAAGAAGGGGTTGGATCAGATTTTTGCCGCTTTGCAGAAGGTGGAGCTTGTTTATCTCTATGCTTCGTTCCTTAAAAGCAGCGACAACGGCGACAGCAGGTACCAGGAAATGTCTGCCAAGGCCACAAACCTTTGTGTTGCGCTTGATACTTCCGTTGCCTTTGTTGCCCCTGAAATTCTGGCTGTTCCCGAGGAGAAGCTGAAGGAGTACCTTGCGAGCGGTTCGCTCAAGGGTTATCGTCATATTATTGAGGATATTAACCGTTCAAGAGCCCACACCCTTGACAAAAAAGGCGAGATGCTGCTGGCAAAGCTGGGCGATGTGGCACAGACCCCTGACAACTGCTTTACCATGCTTGAAAGCGTTGATATGCAGTTCCCCAAAATCAAGGATGAAAATGGAAACGAACAGCAGCTGACTCACGGCAACTTTGAAGTTTTCCGCGAAAGCTCCTCCGCAGACGTCCGCCGTGAGTCCTTTGAGAAATATTTTGGCGAGTTTAAGAAATATATCAACACATGGGCGGCAATGTACGCAGGCAGTGTAAAGATGGACTGTTACTATGCCGGCGTCCGCGGGTTCAACAGCGCCTGCGAACGCTCTCTGTTTTCGGGTAACGTACCTGTTTCTGTGTATGACAGCCTTGTGGAGTCTGTCCACGGTGGCCTTCCCATCATGGAGCGTTACCTGAAGCTCCGCAAAAAACTTCTCGGCCTTGACGAGCTGAATATGTATGATCTTTACTGCCCTATAGTCGATGACGTCAAATGGGAGATCAGCCTTGAAGAATCCAAAGAACTTGTGAAAAAGGCTACCGCGCCTCTCGGCAAAGACTATAGAAAACTGCTTGACCGCGCCTTTCAGGAACGCTGGATGGATATATATGAGAACAAAGGCAAGACAACAGGTGCCTTCTCCTGCGGCGTTTACGGCGTTCACCCTTATGTCCTGCTGAACTTTTCAAACCGTCTTGACGATGCTTTCACTATGGCGCATGAGCTTGGCCACTCGATGCATTCCTTCCTGTCCGACGCAAATCAGGACTTTGCAAACCATGACTACAGCATCATGGTCGCCGAGGTAGCCTCCACCGTAAATGAAGTCCTGCTGACAGGATATCTGCTGAAAAACGAATCGAACAAGAAGCGCCGCGCCTATGTTCTGAACCATTTTCTGGAAGGATTCCGCACCACCGTTTTCCGCCAGACGTTATTTGCAGAGTTTGAGCGTGAGGCGCATGAAATGTATCAGCGTGGTGATGCGCTGACTGCTGAGAGCCTTTCAAAAGTGTACCACAGGCTGAACGAAGAGTATTACGCTGGCGTAAAGATCAACAGTTTGCAGGATTACGAGTGGGCACGTATACCCCATTTCTATAATGCGTTCTATGTTTACCAGTACGCCACGGGCTTTTGTTCTGCAGTTACCATTGCGAACAATATTCTGAAAACGGGTGACGCAAGTAAGTATCTTAAATTTCTTACGACGGGCGGAAGCATGTACCCGATTGATGAGCTTAAAATTGTCGGCGTTGATTTGACAAAGCCTGATACGGTTGCAAATGCTCTCAAGGTTTTCGAAGAAACCCTTAACGAATTTGAAAAGCTGATGTGCAGTGATTAGACTGAAGCTGACTGAATCCCAAAAAATAGGTTGGTAAAAAATGAATTGCCAATCTGTTTATCGAGTATGTTGGGTACAAGTGCTTTAAAAAAGTAATCAGTAAGATCAAACCAAAGTATGTTTCGACAGTTATACAGATTAACACAGACGACAGCTTTGTATCTGATTCTCCGTATCTTCACGTGTTTGATCGGCTGAATTGTGTCCACCACCTAATGGATGAAGAAGCATTGTCGGAAGCAATGAACGAGATACGTTACCAATTGATTAAAAAAGAAGAACATTTATTGCCTAATGGGAAGAAACTGGTGCAGCTGAAATTTATAGATTGTTGATGTATTCAAGTAATAAAACAGAAACATACCCCTCGTTAGGGCAAAGCTGGGCGATGTGGCCGAGCTTTGCCCTGTTTCAGTGCCGCTGTTTTACAGCATTTTATCCTAAATTGCCGCTTTTCTCTTGACTATCCGATAAAATGCGGTATAATTATCCTGTAAGGCACAAAAAGTGCAATGCAGAAGCAGGCGCTGGTAACATCTGCCTCCTGCATACGGAGAACGCAGCTCCATACACAACCGAATCATCGGCACATTGCGGTTCTTATTATACCGCCTGTTCTGCTTTTTGTACAGGGGTAAATGGTAAATTCGTCGTAGTGTCTCGGGGCGCTGTATATGGACTTTGTCCGTATCCAGCGTTTTTTGCGCCCTGCTGGCAGCCAGAAGCCGGCAGAGCAGTACGGTTTTCCCCCCTGAAATGCCTGCCGGTGCGGCTGTTATCATTTTGTTTGTGAAAAAAGGTTACGATAAAATGAAAACAACGTCATCTGAATTTGAACAGGAAAGCCTTTTATACCGTTTATATCAAAATTTGCCGATTGGCGTTGTTTTCCTTAATTCCCACGGAAAAGTCTTCTCTGTAAACAGAGAATTTCGAAAATATTTTCCATTCTATCCGGAAGGCCCTTATGGATTATTGTTTTGCAGTGCAATCCAGTGTCAGCAGGATGGCGGTAAAGCGGCGCCGTGCCCGGCTTGCATCCTTCGAAAAGCCGTCCGGCAGATCTTTGAAAACGATATCTCTCTGGAACCGGTAAAATGGGATTGTCCGGGGTGCCGCGCGGTAAGGTGGTTTCAGATCAGCGGTATCCCGGTTAAGGATGCCGGTGAAAAATATGCCGCTTTGTTTTTTGCGGAGATTACCGACCGTATGCGGGAAGAAAGCGCCTTAAAGGAAAAAATGAGGATGGATTTTCCAACCGGGGTCTTGAATCGGTATGGGTTTATTCAGTCCCTTATTGCTCTTTTAGAGAACAGGTGCGAAGAGCAGTTTACCCTGTGCATGTCCGATCTGGACAATTTTAAGAGAATCAATGACCAGTACGGCCATCTGACCGGGGATCAGGTGCTTCAGGCATTTACCAGGGCTGCGCGAAAAAATATCCGCACCGGCGACCTTATCGGCCGCTACGGCGGGGATGAGTTTCTGCTTCTGTTCCGTGGCATTGCGCCGCAGCAGGCGGCAAAAGTTGTCCGCCGGATACAAAAGGAATTACTTGAAGCCTGCCAAGACATCGTACCGATCTCTGTAACGTTCAGCGCCGGAATGGTGTTCTGGAAAAGGGGAGAGCGGTCGGCTGTCCGGTGGAAAGATTTGATTCAAACAGCCGATCAAATGCTGTATCAGGCCAAACACCGCGGAAAAAATCAAACGGTTTTTCAGGGCTTGCTGCAAAATGAACCGGCAAGGGCAGATTGCCCGGAGCAGCAGCCATAAAAAAGAATAAGGCAATACGCCTTGAAAGAGCTTTTAACAGGCTCCGTCAAGGCGTATTTTTTGTGTGCTGTTTTGGAGCAGAACTGTTTGCAGCAGTTCCCAATCCTGAAACCGGTGGTTACAGGACGATGGTGTTAATCGAATCGGGCGATAGAGTAACGGTCTTTCCCCGAAGGTCAAATGTCTGCGGAATTTCAAAAGGATTCTGGATGACCAGGACCACCTGCCCGTCTGGATTCCGGAACGCCGCGGAAGTACCGGTAAAGTGCCCTTTCAGACCAAGCCGAACGGCGCCCGGATGGATGAATTCTGAAAAATGCTTCATGACGTAATATTCATGGTTGTACTTTATTTCCGGGCCAATGGTAATCAGCGAATTCTGGGACCATCCCCAGGTGCTTGTTCCTTTCGGCGGCAGGGCCAAATTCCAGTAGACGTAGGCGCAGACTCCTCCGGTCAGATAATTCCGGAAAAGTTCATAGACATATTTTGCATATTCCCAGGTGTTTTCACCGTCGCCGCATTCGTTTTCGCTTTGAATCAGCTTCTTTTCCGGGAAACTCTCACGCGTAACATCCACGGCATATTTTCCGGCCCACTGGTAGCTGATTCCTTCAATATACCGGTAAGCGTCGGGATCGTGCAGAACCAGGTTGGCGTAGTCGTTGTAGCGGGTGTACAGGGCGCGCGAATCAGTTTCCGGCCCGTTCAGGGTTCCCAGCCAGATTTTAGTATCCGGTTTGCACCGCTTAAAAAGCGGGCCAAGATACTGGCCGATAAATTCGGCAAACTGTTTTCCGGTCCAGATGCAGGAAGGAAATTTCTGAGAAGAGACCGGTTCATTCTGGACGTGGAGCTGAGAAATGTGGATTCCCTCATTTTCATACGCTTCCGTAAATTTTAAAAGATACCGGGCGTAAGCGTCCAGATTCTTTTTTGTCCAGACAAGGGTGCCGTAATTATAGGCTTTGGGATATTTCATCCAAGCAGGCGGGCTCCAGGGCGATGCAAAAAACTGGATGTCGGGATTGCGCTTCTGGGCTTCATGAATCAAGGGAATAATGTATTTTTTATCGCGCTCAATCGAAAAGTGATTCATTTCGTAGTCGCCGTCGCATTCATCATACGAATACCATGATTCTGCGTAGTCGTTGGCGCCCACCGGGATACGGCAGAAATTAAAGTTCAGTCCGTCTGCGCCGGGTAAAAATAAATCGTCCAGTATTTTTCCTTTTTCGGAGCCGCTCAGGTTGTCAAGCGCTTTTCCGCAGAGCTCGTTGAAGCATCCTCCGAATCCCTCCCAGGTTTGGCCGGTGCTGCCGTCAAAATCCAGGGTGGTCGTAGGTTTGATTTCATTTTGAGTGGGATTTGCGGATGTTTGCCAGTCTTTGTCTTGCGTAGTAGTGTAAATTTCCATTTTAATCCAAATTCCTCCTTTTATATTGCGGGAACAATGGTTTGTATTATAACATGCTCTCGAGTAAAATCAACTCATTTCGGAATGAATTACACAAAAAGTTATTCCAAAATGTATAAGAAAATAGATCGATCGTAAAATATTGAACGATATAGTAGAATACTTTAATGAAATTTAGTAAATATATCAATATAATTAAATTGGCTCCAAAAGGTTTTGGAGATATTATGGTACAAATGAGGAGGATTATGAATGAAAAAGAGAATTGCCTTAATCGCTGCTGCGGCGTTGATGGTGCTTTCCGCAATGCCTGGCTGCAGCAAACCGTCCGGAACCACATCCGAAACCCAAAGCAAAGCGTCTGAGCAGAAGGCCGTCATTACATGGATGCATCATGTTCAGGAGGAATCCGGCGTCCAGTATATGAAAAAAAGCACGGAAGCCTTTACAAAGAAGAATCCCAATATTACCTTTGAACTGACCATGGTTCCGCAGGACAATTACCCGACCCTTCTGAAAAGCAAACTGGCAGCCGGCGATGCTCCCGATATGTTCGACGTGGATCTCGACCAGAATCCCGGTTTTATCAAAAGCGGTTATGTTTATGATATGTCAAAGCAGCCTTGGCTTCACAACTTTATTACGGAACCGCCGGCCGGACCGGACGGCAAAGTGTATGCCATACCGACTTCTATCGCTTTTTTCGGTGTGTTTTATAACAAAGACGTCTTTAAAACAGCTGGCATCAGTTCCACTCCGACAACCTGGAGCGAGTTTCAGCAAGACTGCAGCAAGCTGAAGAGCAAGGGAATTATTCCGATTGCTTCGGGATATAAAGATCTCTGGACCATGACCTGCTCTTTCCATGCGGACAAGATGACTGCCATTGCGCCGAATTATGAAGACTGGACCAAACAGTTGGAAAACCGGAAAGTCACATGGGCAAATAATCCAAAAGCAGATATGAATTCCGTGCTGAAGCGCCAGGCATATGTCTATGACAATTCGCAGAAGGATCCATTCGGTACAACGTGGGACGCCGCGCAGGATCTTGTTGTTACCGGCAAAGCGGCAATGATTATTAACGGCTCCTGGACCCCAGGAAATTTGGAGACGAAGGATTCAAAAATCAATGTTGGAATGTTCCCGTTCCCATCTTCAGAAGACGCTTCGAAAAATGTGTTTGCCATTAACGGCAATGCCAAAACAAAGGCAAATGCTTATTACGGGATGGGACAGTGTGTTTATTCAAAATCCAAAAATGTTGATGCTGTCATGAAATATATGGCATTCCGTGCGACGGTGGAAGACGGCAACCTTTATCAGCAGTATGCCAAACAGCTTTCGGCTGTAAAAGGATGTTCTTCTGATTTTGACCCGTCTTATAAGGAATGGTTTGATGCACAGAAAAACGGGCTCGTTGCCGATATCGGAGCATTCCGCCGCGATTACAGCGGGCAGCTTGATACCGCTTATAACAATACGATGACGAATTTCCTGATGAGCAAAGACCGCAATGCGGCAGCAACTCTGAAGAGTCTTGATGCGCAGTTTGATAAGATTGCGAACCTTAATAAGTAAAAATAAGTGACTCAGAATTTTAAATTAAACGGTCATCCGGGTTTTCCCGGATAATCGTTTGGAGGGATTCCCTTTGCAGGTTTCAGCCAGAAAAATCCATTCCATTAAGGCGTCGGCTACACGGCTTTCATTTTTACTGCCAACGATTTTCTTTTTCGGGATTGCGATGCTTATTCCGTTCTTTCTCGGCATCCGCGTTGCTTTTACCGATTGGGACGGCATTACGCCGCTTTCTATGGCAAATTACGTCGGACTGCATAACTTTGTTTCCATATTCCACAATTCCGATGTTCTGCGCCCTTTGCGGATTGCAATTATCTATGCGCTGCTCAACACCTTGGGCAATAATTTTTTTGGATTGCTGTTTGCCGTCGGTGTAACAAAAAAATACCGATTTAACAAAGCACACCGGTTGATTTTTTTTATGCCGGCAGCTCTTAGCAGCGTATTGGCGGCTTTCATGTGGAATTACATTTATTCCAATGTTCTTCCGCAGATCCTAGGAGTGGAAAATTATCTGTCCAATCCGTCCAGCGTTGTAGCGGCAGTTTCGGTTATAACCATCTGGGGCGGCTGCGGTGTACCCATGCTGATTTACATTGCGGGCCTTACTTCTGTTCCCAGTTCGCTGTATGAATCGGCTGTTATCGACGGAGCCAACGCTTTTCAGCAGTTCTGGAAAATTACCATTCCGCTGATTATGCAGTCTTTTACCGTTAATATTACTATCACATTCACCAATTCCCTTTCTTCGGCAGGGCTGTTTCTGGCGGCGACCCACGGGGGACCCGGCGGTGCATCCGAATCTATGGGGTTGTATATCTACAATTTTCTGTTCAAGTATAACAAAGCCGGGTACGGCCAGGCTTTAGCCTACCTGTTTCTGGCATTTATCGTAGTTCTGGCTGTGTTAATTTCGGGAATCTTCAGGAAACGGGAGGTGGAAATGTGACAAACGCCTTGAAATGGTTGAAAAAAAATTTTATGGTTCTGCTGATGTGGGTTTCTGCCATCATTTTCATTCTCCCTTTTTATATTGCCTTTGTAACCAGCTTCAAAACACCCTTGGAAAGTGCAAAATCCCTGCTTTCATTGCCGACTGTTTTTCATTTTGAAAATTATGCTCAGGCGCTGAAAATGTCGTCTTTCTTTGTTTCTCTGAAAAACAGCTTGATTTTTACAATCTGCAGTGTCGTGCTGATTATTGTCAGCGCTTCCATGGCGGCATATGTCATCGCCAGGAACATGAAACGAAAGCGTTTTTATGCATTTCTGGAGAAGTTCTTCCTTGCCGCAATTCCGGTTGCATTTGAGATTATCATGATTCCGGTGTATCAGCTCTTTTACCAGATGAACCTGATAAATACCCTTCCGGGAGCCATTATTGCTAAGGTTGGGATGTCGATTCCTTTTGCATTGTTTATGTTTATCGGCTTTATCAAAACGATCCCTGTCGAATTGGAAGAAGCGGCCTATATTGACGGAGCCGGAAAGCACAGGACTTTCTGGACGATTGTATTTCCGCTGCTGAAGCCGGCTGTTGCAAGCCTTGCAGCGGCCCAGATTCTGTGGACGTGGAATGATTTCAGCGTTTCACTGATTCTTTTGCAAAAGGATTCTGTCAAAACAATACCGCTGCAGCAGTTTGTCTTTTTTGGGCAGTATACATCCAATTTCAATTTGGGCTTTGCAGCCGCCATTGTTTCCATGATTCCCATTTATATTTTCTTTGCGGCCGCCCAGAAGTATATTGTCGCCGGAATGACAACTGGTGCCGTGAAAGGTTGATTGCTGTATGACCAAGCCCAGTGGAATTTTAAAGGCGGACTTTGCTGCCGGAGTCGTTTCCGCCCGGTGTGTGCATGGGCAGATCAAGATTGTCCCTTACCGGAAAAACATCATCCACGTGATTTATTACGCCGAAGATGAAGTCCCTCTTCCAATGTGGGGGATTTGCGGCAGACCAGAGCAGGATCTTCCGTTGCGCTTTGAAGAAGATGGTGATTCCCTGACGCTGAAGACCGGTTTTCTGAACATAAAAGCGGACAGGGCATCCGGCAGGATTTCGTTTTTTGATGAACAGTCCCACCCTTGGATTTCTCTTCCGGAGTATTCCTTGGAAAAAAACGAAGACGGAGAAACATACCGGATTAAAATGGAAATTTGCGCGAACCGCGGTGGGCACGTTTACGGGCTCGGGCAGCATCAGGACGGCTTTCTCGACCTCACGGGCCGTTCCGTTCCCCTTTGGCATGATTACAGCCACAAAGGGGGAGAAGTTGTAGCGGTCCCTTTTCTGGTATCCAGCAGCCATTTTGCAGTGCTGATGGATAATTGTTCCCGTGGAGAAGTGATCACCGAATCCAACGGACGAATTTGCTGGAAAGCGGAGGCGGGCGAAGCACTCTCTGCTTTTTTGATTTTTGGGGAAGAAACCGACGACCTCTATGAGGGGTATCGTGCTTTAACCGGGGCGGTGCCTTTGCCCCCCAAGGCTGGTCTTGGCTTTATCCAAAGCAAGCAGCGGTATGCAACCCAGAAAGAGCTTTTAAGCGTGGCGCGGACCTACCGCCGCAAAGGATATCCCTGCGATATTCTGGTCGTTGACTGGTTTCACTGGAAAACGCTGGGCGATCTCCGCTTGAATGAAAAAGACTGGCCCGATGCCGAAAAAATGAACCGAGAGCTTCGGGACATGGGATTCGACGTGATGATTTCCTGCTGGCCGCGTTTTATGAAAGAAAGCGAGAATTACAGCTTCCTTGAAAAAAACGGATGGTTTATGCACGGTGAAGACGGAAAAACGGTCTATGGGACGCCGGATGACCAGCGTGGGGCACTGATTGATACGACCAATCCGGAATGTGGGAAATGGTACTGGAACACCATCCGGAAAAACTACGGCGACAAGGGATTTCGGTACTGGTGGACCGACGAAGACGAACCAGATATCAGCCCGTATCCGTTTTTTCTGCACGCGGGCTCTGGAAAAGAGATCTACAATCTTTATCCACTGCTTCATACCCGATGCCTTTACGAAGGCCATCGAAAGACATACCGTCACCGCTGCCTGATCCTTTCCCGCGCGGCCTATACCGGTGCTCAGAGGTATGGGACTACGTTCTGGTCGTCCGACATTTTCCCGGAATGGGAGGTGCTGGAGCGTCAGGTTCCGACGGCCCTCAATTTTTGTGCGAGCGGAATGCCCTACTGGTCGTCGGATATCGGCGGCTGGCAGCCCCTGCCGGATGAAGAGACAGAGAATAGTTTCCGTTCACTTCTGGTTGATACGGAAAATGTCTCCGAGGATCAAATCAATAAAAGCAGCTACACGGAATTATACATCCGCTGGTTCCAGTTTGGTGCGTTCTGCCCGACTTTCCGTACGCACGGGACCCGAAAAGGGAATGAAGTCTGGTCTTACGGCCCGCAGGCGGAAAAAATTCTGGTTCGGTACCTTCGGCTGCGTTACCGGCTGATGCCGTATATTTATTCGCTGGCTTACCAGACTTCGCAGACCGGCGCGCCGTTCATGCGCGCTCTGTGGATGGATTTTGAGGATCCAAAGGTATATGGGATCGGCGATGAATACATGTTTGGTCCCGCTTTCCTGATTGCCCCTGTTTTAAAAAAAGGCGCTACTTTCAGAAAAGTATATTTGCCCTCCGGCTGTAAATGGTATGATTTTTGGACAGGCAGCCTTTACAAAGGCGGGCAGACGGTAACGGTTCCTGCCCCAATCGACACACTCCCTATTTTTGTGAAGTCTGGTTCGATCGTGCCAACCGGCGAGGTCACGCCGTCTGCGCATACCAGGCAGAAAAAAATCGGTGTGCGTGTCTATGCGGGATGCAATGCCCATTTCACTGTGTTTTCGGACGACGGAGAAACATACGCTTATGAGCAGGGAAAATACGAACTTACAAAATTGTGCTGGGATGAAAAGACACGGCGCCTGTCTGTTTCAGGCAGAAGCCTTTTCTCGGCGGCGCCGCAGGAAGATTGGCTGACTGTAATCGGCTGAACCGTTATATTTTTGTATGCTGTCTCTGGATAAAACCGCAGGGCTTTATCCAAAGACAGCTTTTGCGCCTTACCCGGGCAGAGGGAAACCGTCCGCAGGAGGTATGGGAATGAGAAAAAAAGTATCCATCCGAAAACTGATTTATAATGCTTTTTTCAGTATGAAGATTAAGACCAAATTTTTTCTTGCTTTCGTTATTATCATCCTGATTATTGGTCCGGGCATCGGGATCACAACCTATACCCAGTCCGACAGGGTCATCACAGACAATACCGAGCAGCTTTCCTGTCAGATTGCGGATCAAATCGCGGTGAACGTGGAGCTTCAGACGAAGGAATTTGAACGGTTTGCCTACGACTTTCTGAGTGACAGCAAAACGACGGGCGCATCCTTTGACGATATGTTCCGCAGCCTGAACGGCCATTCCCCGGGCTACAACGAACGCCATTCGCTGGGCAATATCATTGCCACATACGTCGTTATGAACAATATGCCGGTTCAAAGGCTGTATTTGTGTACATCAGACGGCCCCGTGTACTATTGGGATAAAGACGAATCCGGAATAACGGATGCCACAGATTGGGACAGCGGTCAAATGGCAAGCTACCGCGAGGCGGTGCGCTTGCTGCCCGGTTCTTCAGGCGAAAAAGCGTGGGTGAAAGACAACTCTACGGGCAAACAGAATATCCTGTTTGCCAAAGAAGATATTGATAAAAACACTCTTGAAAAAACGGGGGATATTATTTTCGTCCTGCCGTACAACTGGTTTCAGCTTCTCAGCAACCGCTCCACGCTGGCAGAAAAGGCGGATATAGCCGTGCTGAACGATAAAGACCGGATGATTATGGCAGACGGAGAAAAAACAGGGAAACTGTTGGACTTTACGAAGAAAAATCACTTGGAAAGAGTGAAGTTTAAAAAATTCCTTTTTCAGAATACCCTGTATGCCGTTTCCAATATTGAATCAGTCGACCAGCAGTGGCATATCCTGATTTTTATCCCCATGCCGGAGCTGCAGAAAAATTTAACGTATCTCAAAGTGTTTATTTTCCTGTTTTGCCTGGGGACGATTAACATTGCTTTCTGGCTGGCTTTTCTATTTGCTTCGAATTTGACAAAAAATATCGCTTTGCTTGAAAAGAGCATGAATAAAGTTGAAAAGGGCGATTTTTCGGTTTTAATTCACCCGGTCAGCTATGATGAGATAGGAATGCTGGCTCTGCGTTTCAATTATATGACGGAGCGCATTCATAATTTGATTGACACGGTTTATAAAGATCAGGTTGAAAAGCAGAAGGCAAAATACCAGATGCTCGTGGCCCAGATTAACCCGCATTTCCTATATAACACACTGGGGTCTATCCGCTGGCTTGCCAATAAGAACGGCCAGCCAGATATCGAAGCTATGGTAGGCGCTTTAATTCATCTTCTGAGAAGCAGTTCCCATGAAAATAATTTCGTTACGGTTGGAGATGAGATCAATAATGTTAAAAATTATATTATTCTTCAAAAATTCCGGTATGAGAACCGGTTTCAGATTCGGTATGAAATTGCCAGCAGCGTGGAGCCGTGCTATATGCTGAAACTGGTCGTTCAGCCCCTTGTGGAAAATGCCTTGTACCATGGGATTGACATGGTGCGGGGCGACGGGCTTATCGTAGTGCGGGCCTTCCCCAAAGGCAAAAAGCTGATCGTTGAAGTTGAGGATAACGGTGTCGGCATGGATCCGGAAACGGTGGGCAGCATTTTGAAAAATTCCAAAAAAGAAAATAGGTTTGGTTTCAACGGGATTGGCATTCACAATGTCAACGACAGAATTCGGTTGTTTTATGGCCCCGATTACGGGCTTTCTTATAAAAGTTCTCAGGGAAAAGGGACAACCGCAGTCGTCGAGATGCCTCTGATTTTTCAAGCCAGTGAGGTGCAGAAATATGATCCGAGTAATGATCGTTGAAGATGATGCAATGTACCGTTATGCGGTGCGTTCCATTATTGACTGGGAGGCACACGGATACCGAATCGTGGGTGAGGCAATCAATGGGGAGCAGGCTGTCAGCCTGATTCAGGAAAAGAGGCCCAACATTGTCCTGACGGATATCCGCATGCCAAAGATGAATGGTATTGAATTAATCCAATACCTTCGCCGGGAATACCCTGAGATAAAAATTGTTGTGCTGAGCGCCTACGATGACTTTGAGTTTGTCAAAGAAGCCTTAAAGCTGGGAGCCGAAGATTATCTTTTAAAGTATGATCTGGACAGGGATGCGGTTCTGACGCTGATGAGCCAGATTTCCGACAAGATCAGCCGGGAATTCAACGACAGCGCAAAAATGAAGCTGCTGCGGCAGAATATGAACCGTCTGACGGATGATTTTATCAAGAAAATTCTGACGGGCGGTTTCGCCAGCCCTCAGAAAATGCAGGAAGCCGCCCAGCCGCTGGACCTTGGGCTCAGTTCGGATAATATCCACCTTACGGTTCTGGAAGCAAAGGAAAAAGGGGACCGGGGAATTTCAGACGAAGAAAAAGACAGCGAGATTCGTAAGCTGCTGATTCACGCGCTGCCTTTTGACAAAAAGTATGTGCTGTCGAGGATCTGTGCAGAGCGCTATGTGCTTCTTTTCAATTTTTCAGGCAGCAGCCTTGAAAGCGCAAAAAAATTGATTCAGATTCAGCTCGAACAGATGATGCAGCGGCTGAAAGAGGATCCTCACTACATTTTTACAGTGGGGGATGGAAACACGGGCGGCAGTGCCGAAAATTTGCAGGAGTTTTACCGGCAGGCTCTGAAGGCACTTAATGAAAACATTTATTCTGGAAAAGGAAAAATTTATCGTTTTGCATCCATTCCTTCCGGCAGTCCCGCAGGCGATCCCGCCAGGGCGATTCCAGCCGTATACCGGCAGATCAAACATCGAAACTGGAAACAGGCACGGCAGGGAGCAGAGCATTTTTTCAGTGATGCGAAGGCCTGCCGTATGGATTTTGAGAAATTCAGGGAACAGGTTGAGGACTTTTCGTTTGGTTTAAAATTCCTTTTCAGCGAATATGGGCTTCCCATGCCCGCCGTTACATTACAGCTGAAAATTGAGACCAGCGGTGCGGATACTCCTTTGTTTGACGTGACACGGCAGTATTTTCTGGATTGGATCGCTTCTGCCGAACAGAGCGGAAACCATGCTTATCCGCCGGAAATTCGCCGGACGCTCGACTATATCCGGAACCATTACACCGAAGACGTTCATCTGAACAACATTGCACAGGAAATGGCAATGAGCCCCAATTACCTGTGCAGCATGTTTAAAAAAGAGGTTGGAACCGGAATTGTCGTCTATGTTACAGCGCTGCGGATTGAAAAAGCCAAGCAGCTTTTGCGGGAAACCCAATTGAAGTCCTATGAAATCGCTGAAAAGGTCGGGTATTCCAACCCGTCCTATTTCAGCACGGTTTTCAAGGATTTAACGGGCTGCACCGTTTTCCAGTATAGAAAACGGCTCTAAGGCGGGGCGGAGAGCGCTGAAAAGCAGTGCTGTCCAGCCCTCCTTTTCGGAGTCATTTTTTCTTAACGGGAATCCAAATTTCGCTGTAGTAATTTTCATCCTGCGTTCCTTTTGGATACTCGGCTGGATCGCTGTACATTTCAATGTTGTAACCCGCCGCAATCTCATAGTCTTTGCAGTTGGGCAGCCATTCCGAAAAAATCTTTTTGTTTACATCCTGTATGGACTGGGGCATTGCACCTTTACAGGCAAAAACAGCCCAGGTGTGTGCGGGAATAACCTTTGTTACAAAACCTTCCGTGATTTCTGCGGCCGGATTGTAATTGTCGGCAATCATGTATTCAAACTCGTCAGAATCCGTGTCTTCGTCAATGCAGACCCCATACATGCCGCATACGGCTCGCTCTTTTCCAGGCTGATGCAGTTCCGACCAAAATTTAGGGATTCCTGCATTTGCCTGGTCATACTTGAATGTTCTGGATACCCCCACAACCGTAAATGAATCCTTTTCCACAATTTTGTAATCCATAACATAGCCGCCTTCCAATGTAAATTTGATTTTCAACGGAGCAAAAGACCGAATCATGGCTCCGTCTTTTCGTACGGCAGTCGGTGTGACGCCATGAAACCGGGTGAAGGCTTTTGTGAAACTGTCCGGCGAACCGTAACCGTATTCCAGTGCAATGTCGATTATCTTTTTATCGGTTGAAACAAGTTCGCTGCCGGCAAGAGTGAGCCTGCGCCGCCTGATGTATTCGCCGACGGTGAAACCGCAGAGCATAGCGAATCCCTTTTGAAAATAGAACGGTGATAGCGCAGCCCTTTTTGCAATTTCTTCGATGGGGAGTTCTTCCGTGATATTTTTTTCAATATAGCGGATAGCTTCACCGATGCCTTCAATCCATTCCATAGCTATCCTCCCGTCTGTGCGTTTATTATCTCACTCTTTAAGGGATTATGCCCGACTTTTTGTGCCACGTTTTGTCTGCCGGATTAATGTGGATTCTATAGCAATTTTTCATACAGCTTAAAATGGTTTAATCCGTGTTCCCCCAACCCCAAATCTACAGTATCTACATATTTAAAACCGCATTTTTCATATAACTTGATTGCTGGCACGTTCTTTTCGTAAACGTCGAGCCGGATGGATTTAGCCTGTTCATTTTTACAATGTCGGATTGCAAAATTCATTAAGCCCGTGCCAATTCCCTTTTTCAGATAAACCGGGTGAACAGCAAAAGTATATACCACAAAAATACTGGAGTAATCAGCGTCAATTCCCCACTTAACTTGACTGTATGCAGGTTCCGGCTTATGGCTTAGTATAAGAGATCCCACGGCTTTTCCTGCAGCTTTTGCAACATAAAGGCCGCCGTCAGCAATACCGTTTGCTGCATCTTCACGAACTGGATACACGCCTTTTATCCAGCCTGGATAATTGATGCTGCTTGCCAGAAAATCATTTAGCTCATCATAAAGCTGGGCAATCGGGTCGATATCGGATTCTGTTCCCTTTTTAACAATAATGTCCATGGAAAGTTCCTTGTCCTTTGAGACGTCAAATGTATCACAAAAATAAATAAAACGGAAAATAAAAATCCATTGCTGACTCAAATCCGGATACATAAATTTTTGAATTCTGTTTTAATTTACTGATTCATATTGGAGATAAAAATTCTTTTGAAACAGATGCGACAATGTTATTTCCATATGAGGTTAAATCACAATAGAAAGGTAACTCAAGATATTTTCTGGCATTTGGATTCTCCTTTGAAATTACAACCTTATTTTCAAAAGATTTAAAATCGTCAGCGTTACAATTGCTGCCAACCGCTGATTGCTTCATTGCAATATTTAATATATCTTTATTTGCCATGCAAACACCTCATTATAAAATCCATATTACCGGTTTATTTTCAGACACGTGAATTTTATGTGTCATTTATTTGTTCAATTCAAAAACAGACTTCTAAATTATGCTCATAATCTGCAGCGGCGATAAATCTTTTCAATAATTGGACTTTTATATTGAATATATGCGTCAATATTCTCTGGGAACAACGACGCTCCTTCCCGCTTCACCTGACTGTACACCGTAACAGCATCGGGATGTGTGCGAAGAAAATCCCGAAAAGCAAGATGCCGCTTTAGTTCTTTTGAATTTTGAGGGCAGACGTATAAATGATGAAGCATTAATTCCGGTTTATTATCATAACGAAAGGCTTCGCGTCCTTCGATTCCAAGATTGCCTTCATATTGGTAGCCGATATTTTTGAGCTTATTTATCACTTGAGGCAGGAATTTATTATCCGGGATAACGACATCAATATCAATGACCGGTTTTGCCCATAATCCCTGTACCGAAGTACTTCCAACGTGTTCAATCGACACTGTCAGTTGTCCTAATGCGGCGAATATCTCTACTTTAATTTTTTCAAATTCTTTTGGCCATTGTTCATTATAGGGAACGACGATAACTTTTTTTGTTTTCATAAACTACGCTCCATATTGCATGTTATGTCTCGATCTGCGTTTCGCAGATGCAGGTTCTGATTATGCTCATAATTTCGGTTCATATATTAGCTCTGCCGTTCCATTGTTTGAAGTGCAAGACTTTAAGGTAAGCTTAATTCCTGACATTTGTGAATCAAACAGCCTAATGCCATCGCCCAAAATTATCGGAATAATACTTATCTGATACTTGTCAATTAGATTAAACTTCATCAATTCATTAGCAACAATTGCACCACCGCAGATCCAGATATCCTTGCCATCAAGAGCTTTGAGTTCTTTTACCAATTCACATACATCTTTATTTGTAAAAATAATTTCATCTGTTGATTCAATATCCCTATGGGTGATTACATAGCTCTTTTTCCCATGATATACCCAATCATCAGGTGAAAGTTCGGTAACAATTTGATGATATGTCCTATAGCCTAATATTACCGTATCAATTGTTTTAATAAATTTCGAGAAACTATCTGTATCACTGCCGTCACCATCAAGCCAAGCAACTCCGCCATCTACATCTGCTATGTATCCATCAAGGCTCATTGCAATGTATAATACAACTTTTCTCATTCTTTACTCCTCCTAAAATATACAGATCTTGTATATCCACATTCGTGCAAAATATAAAAAATCTGAACTGAGTATACCATAAAAAGCATCAAATAAATAGACAAAACTCCATATGCCAGTCCCTAACCTGACACATGGAGTTTCTATGTGTCATTTGCTCAATTTAGATGCAGGTTCCGATTATGCTTATAATGTATATCGCATAATTTGCGAAACAGACTTAAACTTCTCATGGCAATAAAATTGCATTCCATTTTCATTTTCAGACAGAACATTTAATTCAATATAATCCAATTTTCGTGTTTTGGCCCATTGCTTTGCTGATTCAAGGAGTCGGCCGCCAACACCTTTATTTCGATTATTCTTTGTTACGAACAAATCTATGATAGTCGCATACCTGTGTTGTACAAAGCAATCATATGGAGGAGTACTTTCTTCGGCTATGTGGATGAGTCCAATAATAATGTTGTTATCTACGGCAACATAAATATCTTCTGTGTTGTTTTCGACTACACTTTTCGGATATGAACCCTTTTCTACAGCAATTTTATAATATTGGGGTTGCAGGGCTGAATTGTAAATAAAAAACTCATTATATAATCCACATATTTCCGGAATATCATTTGCTTCTGCCAGCCTTATTTTCATATATTCACTTCCTAATTTATAAATAATATGAATTAAATAATACCATAAGAATCAAAATAATAAAAGACTTAAACCGTGATGGTTTAAATCTCTTTATTATTAATATAAACCTTAAACCTGCGGAGAGGACGTGACTCATGTAGCTGAATTTATTCGCGCGTTACGCGGCGACCCAATTCAGTTATGAAAGTATAGTAAACTGCCGGTTACTATTTTAACTGCGCCTGTGTTCGAGTCTTAGTCCCCGTCCGCCAAAAACGTTTGCCATACAAAAGGAAAGAGCACTTCTTGACTCACTCTCTTTTTAGAAATAAAACAGAGTTGATACCATAAAAACAACGCGGCCCGCTTCTATAAAAAGCGGACGTCACAGGGTGGGCTTGCTTTTCACGGATAATATTTATCCAGCACTTTTTCATATAAGGCTTTGTAATCCTCCGGGTCCTTTGGTCCCAGGCTCAATTCCTCATTGGTTTGGGTTTGAATGGACATCCGGTCGAATGTTTTCGAAGGAACCGGGTAGCGCGACTTTTCCAGAACCGTTGTATTATATACATCATGAATATCATTATTATCTTTCTTTTCTGATAAAAAAAACAGATACTTTTTATCCGGTTTGGAAGGCATGTAATTTCCAAGGTGATAAATCGTTTTTCCTTTCCCTGTATTCAGCGTGTAATAACATTCTGCAAATTTTATGGAATCTCCCTTCTTTAAATTTCCTTTATAAACTTTTGTAACTTTTAAAGACGAAACGGTTCGTCCATAAAACGGAACCTCCTGACCTTCTAAATCCATGGTATCTACCGTCTGCTCCCCGTCATCCGAAAGGATTCCTTCAAAAATATTGGGGCTTAACTTTTCCAATTCTTCTACCGTTTGCGGGTTATATAAAGTATCGGCTTCAATTTCAGCAGACTTAACACCTGTATTCGTTTCATTTCCTACACCGATACTTGAAGCAGATGCGGCGAGCGGTGACAGAGAAACAACGCTTTCCTGTTTGGAACAGGCCGAAAAAAGAAAAGTGATACCCAAAACTATACTGAAAATTAAAGTGTATTTTTTCATGATACTTCCCCCTTTATCAATAACTTCTATTTAGGTTATATTCATCATGCGGTTGGATCGTATAGGTCATTAAAGGGTCCCATGTTTGTCTCATTATCGCTTTATCTCTACAGGTGGGATGTGCTAATCTGAAAACATGCCCGAATTCATGCGTAATTGTCCTAAACTGGTTTTTAGCGGGTTGCTTAGGATAAACCTCAGGATTTAAACAAACAGCAGCTTTTACATATATACACTTATCATTTTCAACATCGTTTACTTCTGTATAACCATCTCCATCTTTTTCCCATAAAGCTGTAAACGCTATTGTACTATCATCCCCTGTATCATAACTGATAACACTTACCTGTTTATCTAATGTGTTCCAACCCTCGTCCGAATTTGAAGTATAAATGGAGCCATAAGAGGCATCAGAATTTATGCCATTCCAAGCATGAATTGCTTTTTTAGCTTTATTAGTCGCGTTATTTCCTGCGTTATCATTATTTATTAAATCAATAGCCGACCCATAAATCATTACTGATAGTTTACGTGAATTTTTCCATTTTCCTGCCCATATTTCCGTATCATAGTCTACCGTTACCTGAGTCGTTTTGGAATTATTGTCTGCATTAATATTATCAACCGTTCTATTAGGGTCGACATCTAATTCTATGTTATATCTCCCGTGTTTATAAAATGTTATTTTAATTTGTCCAGTTATAATATGTTTCGCTTCTATTTTGTCAACTGTTGCATTTTTTATTGCCGTATCGTTTACTTTAAATCTTATTAGAACATTTTTCGCATCTAAAGTGCCAAAATTCGCTATTTTAAAGGTAAAAGCTTTCGTCTGATTTGATTCAAACTGATAAATTCCATCGCTTGTTGATAATGACGCTGCTGATAAAGATACACAATCAGCCCATTTAAATCGGCCTGAAGTTTTGTTGTTTGAAATGTTACAATCCTTAATAAATAACGGTAAAGCGACTACAGTAACTGTATGTGTTCCTCCAGCACCAGTAATATAGAAGCTGCCCTGTACATACGTATCTGGTTCCAGAATCACTCCTGTTTCCAGAGTTAACGTTACTGAAGTATCAAGTATGTCGGTATTATCTAATTGGACTTGTATACTTACTGGTTGATTATTTATTTTATTGGTTCCTACATTTGCAATAATAAAAGAAAATTTTATAGGCTTTTCATTTGGAAAAGGTTCCGAAGTATGTGCATTTAAAGAGCTAACTCGTAAATCGGTCCCTGAGGATGCAAGAGAATTTTTTTCCTTCATAAAATTTGAATCATTAGGATATTTATGAAGTTTAAAATCATTTATAGTGAATCCGCTATTGGAATCTTTCACTAAGTTATTTGATAAATTAAAATCACTTAACTTATAACCGCAATCCTGATTAGACTTTAAAGACTCCGCATTAGCTATACCGAATAAGGGAAAAACCATCATTAAGGAAAGTATCAACGCAAAAAAATTTTTAATAACTTTTTTCATCAAATCACTCCTATTCGTTTTTCCTATATTTTCCTATATTATATTCCTATTATATTAAATAAATCAAGAACTTTTTTCCTATAAAAACATCACGGCGACCACGCTGGACGGCATCCTGACGGTCAAGGACAGGGCCGCACGGAGGCCGAAACCAATGAGCGCGATTAACGCCTTTGTGACCAACCTCGGGCGCTACAACGCGGGATTTCTGGACGGGGAGTTTTTAAAGCCGGATAAAAAATAGAGTGTCCTTATAGCTGAATTTAATCGCGCGTTCCGCGGCGACCCAATTTCAGTTATGAAAGTATGGTAAACTGCCGGCTGCTATTTTAACTGCGCCTGTGTTCGAGTTTTAGTCCCCGTCCGCCAAAAAAGGTTTGCCTCACAAAAGAAAAAAGCACTCAGTTAAAACTGAGTGCCATGAAACGGGCTGTGCCCGTGGCGGAGACGGTGGGATTCGAACCCACGAACCCCGGAAGGGGCTACCTGATTTCGAGTCAGGGCCGTTATGACCACTTCGATACGTCTCCATTGATTTACTAAAAACACCGCACCGTTTGTGCGCGTACTTATCAAGTATAACGGCAAGCTGAAAGAATGTCAAGGCTTTTCACAGAATTGAGAATTCAATATGTTTTCCTGTCCCTGTTTTCCTTTTCATGTTCGGCCTGACCATCACATATACATATGTTAAAAAGATGTACGGAACAGAGCTTTCCCTTTTTGCCGGGACAAAATCAGGAGGAACGTCATGAAAGAAGACAACGGGACCGAAGGCGGCTGGAACGATGAAGAATTTGAAGAATATGGGGAATATGATGATAAGCCCAATGAGGAGGACAGCGGGGAGAATCGGCCGGTTTCTGAAAAAAAAGGGAACCGGAAGCTGCTGACTTCGATCCAGGTGTATGGATGCCTGATTATTCTGGCAGCTGCCGTTATCCTGCGAATGTCCGGGACCGACCTTTTTTCAAAGGTTCGCAGCTGGTATCTGGATGCTCTCAATGATTCTATTGTGGCGGACGAACAAATAGATCAGGCGAAACACACCGTTGTGGGGCTTTGGACGAACTTAGCCAGTGCAGGTTCTAAACTGAGTTCCGGCTCACAGTCTGCGTCAGGCACTTCGGCGCAGAGCTCGCAGGCTTCTGTACCGGAGTCGTCGGTGCGCAAAGCGGAATCGGGCGGAAAAGCGGCGGCGTCCAGCCCCAACGGGCCGTGACATTTTTTATCGGCCGATGCCGTGTCACGGTGGGATTTTTCTTTCTGGCGGTCATAGCTTTGCTGCTTACGCTGGATCAAAGCGGCGCCGCACAGACCGGTCTCGCCTGTGCGGCGCTGCACGAATGCGCCCACCTTGCGGCGATGGGCGCCCTCGGCTGTATGCCCCGTGAAATTCGGTTCACCCCTTTTGGGATCGATATCATTAAGCCTTGCCGGACGGACCGGAGCTATGGCCGCGATGTTCTCATTTCGCTGGCAGGGCCGCTGGCGAATCTCGCGGCGGCAGCCGTCTGCTTTGCCGTGTTCCGGCTGCGCTTTCCCATGTTTCTGCTGGCAAACCTGGTCTTGTTTGTGCTGAATATTGCCCCGGTGGAGCCGCTGGATGGCGGACAGGCTCTTCAGGCATTCCTGTGTACGAAAATGGAACCGGGCCGGGCCGCCAAAATGGTCTCCGTCATTTCTTTCCTGGCGTTGGTCCCGCTTGCCTGTGCGGGGTTCCTTATTTTGTTCCGCTCAAAATGGAATTTTTCGCTCCTTTTTGTCAGCTGCTACCTGATGGTGCTGCTTCTGATGAAACGGGAACGGTAGCGCCGGGAGTTCAGCGAGGCATCTTCCCGGCCGCGCTGTAAATAATGCCGCGGGTGGAATCAACAGTTACGGTTGTACCGCTTTTCAGAATTTTCGTCGCATTCTGCGCACCGACTATCACGGGTTTTCCAAGGGCCATTCCTACAATAGCCGCGTGAGAGTTCATCCCTGCGCGTTCGGTAATCAGGGCAGTGGCGGTTTTCAGGAACGGCAGCAGCTCGTTCGATGTTTCCGGCATAACAAGAATATCTCCCTGCTTATAAGTAGTTTTTACTTCCTCTGCATTTTTGCATACGCAGACATTGCCGCACACGGCCCCTTTTGTGGCGCCCTTGCCGGAGACGAGAATATTGCCGACGAGCTGGACTTTCAGGAGGTTTGTTGTGCCGGACATTTTCAGGGGAACACCCGCTGTAATGACGACCAGATCGCCGTCTTTGACCAGTCCGTGCGCTTTGGCAACGCTGACAACGTGGTCGAACAATTCGTCGGTATTGTCCTTTTCTTCCACCAGAATGGGGGTTACGCCCCACGAAAGGTTCATCTGCCTCAGGACGGTCGGATCAGCCGTGCCGCTGATGATGGGGCAGTTTGGGCGGTATTTCGAAATCATGCGCGCCGTCCGCCCGGACTGCGTAACTGTCAGAATGGCTTTGGCGCCCAGGTCGTGGGCTGTCGTGCAGGTTGCGTGGGAAATGGCTGAAGTTACGTCCGACTTGCCGCCCGGGCTGTTCTGGTTAAAACGCAGGACATAGTCGATTGCGCTTTCGGTGCATTCGGCGATTTTTGCCATTGTCTGAACGGCGAGGATCGGGTAAGCGCCCGCGGCAGTCTCGCCGGATAGCATGATGGCGCTTGTGCCATCGTAAATTGCATTGGCAACGTCAGCGGCCTCCGCGCGCGTCGGCCGCGGATTCTTAATCATGGAATCCAGCATCTGCGTTGCGGTGATTACCTGCAAACCGGCGTCAGAGGCTTTTTTGATCAGCCTTTTTTGGACGATCGGGACTTCTTCAAATGGAATTTCCACGCCGAGATCTCCCCGGGCGACCATAATTCCGTCCGAAACACGGATAATATCGTCAATGTTCCGCACGCCTTCCGAATTTTCAATTTTGGCTATGATCCGGATTTTATGGCAGTCCAGTTTTTCGAGTTCGCTGCGCAGGTCAATAATATCCTGTGCGTTGCGCGTAAAAGAGGCGGCGATAAAGTCGAAATCTTCCCGGACGGCGAAGGCGATATCGTTCCGATCTTTTTCGCTGATGAACGGCAGAGAAAGATGCATCCCGGGGACATTGATGCTCTTGCGCGACGATACCGCCCCGCCGTTCACCACGGTGCAGAAAATATCCGTATTTGTTGCAGAATTCACTTTCAGCTCAATCAAACCGTCGTCAATCAGAATTCTGGAACCCGGAGCGACTTCCGCGGGCAGGTGTGCGAACGAAACCGACGCAGCGGCTTCGGTCCCGACGATATCCCGGGTCGTCAGAGTGAATTGACTCCCCGTTTTCAGGGTAACCGGCTTTTCAAAAACTCCGGTGCGGATTTCCGGGCCTTTGGTGTCCAGCATCAGGGCAGTGGGGCGATCCAGCTGCCGGCGCAGCTTTTTGACCATGTCGGCGTATTTTTTTTGATGTTCTGCGCTCCCATGTGAAAAATTCAGGCGCGCTACATCCATTCCGCTTAGGATCATTTGCTTTAGGGTATCTTCCGTTTCAGTTGCCGGGCCAAGTGTGCAGATGATTTTTGTTTTCCTCATATTATAACCTTTCTAACCTCGATTTCCAAAGTCTGAATTAGTCTGAATTATCATAACATTATCCCAATTTACTATTGTACTACGGAAGTCATGCGAAATCAAACCAGCATTCTGAAAAGGCAGAGGCCATGTCCGGTTCATATTGCATTCCTGTTAAATTCGTAATACAATAGCAATGAAAAAGGTTAAACTGTAGCTGGAAGGGAGGAAACCGTGCGCGGCAGAAAAGAAAAAATCGTGAAAAGTTACACTGAATGGCGCCAGCGCAATCAGGTCAGAAAGCTGCGGGTGGTCATGACGGTTGTTGCCGTATTCCTGTGTGTATCCGTTGCGGCAGGGGTGCTGATGACTTGGATTGAAGTCCGAAATGCCCGTGCCCGTTTGCAGACGTCCGTTTCCCGTCTGCCGCAGTCTTCCGCGCTCGTTTCCGGCAGCGGGGCCGGGCTTCCCGTTTATGACAATTCTTTCAGCCTCCGCCTCGTCAATTCTTCCCATCCGCTTCCTTCCGGGTTTTCTCCGGATCTTGCCGCCTGCGGAGGGATACAGGTGGAAAAGAAGATCCTGCCCGCCCTCAGCCAGATGATGGGCGCTGTGCGTTCTGCCGGGTATCCTGTCAGGCTGGCCGGCGGCTATGTCAGTGCCGCAGAGCAGGATAAACTGTATCAGGCCGAGGTCAAAAAGCTGATGACCGGCGGAAAGCTCTCCAAAGTATTGGCGGAGAGCAAAGCCCAGTCCACAGTAGGTCGCGGCGGATATTGCGAAAATCAAACAGGGCTGGCCGTTCTCTTTTCAGCTGAGAATTCCAAAAGCGGTGAAGAATTTTCCTCAACCGCCCAGTACCGGTGGCTTTCCAGCCACTGCGTTCAGTATGGTTTTGTTCTGCGCTATCCGGAAGATAAAACTTCTGTTACGGGCATTGCGTATCAGCCGTCGTGGTTTCGGTATGTCGGAAGTGAAAACGCCATGAAGATGCGGGAATTTTCCATGTGCCTGGAAGAGTATGTTGCCTACGTCGGCAAACAGCCGGGCTGAAGGTCGGGTTAGGCCCGCCGGCTGCTGAAAATATTTCTGCCATAAGATTTTATAACGGCAGCAATTCCAATAAATCCCTGCGGGATGAGAGTGTCTATTGCATGGATTTTACATTTTTACTGGAAATGCTGCAGCGACAACGAACATAGAAAAGAGATGCCCTTACGCGATTTACAAAAATAACAGAGCCTGAAGAACCAATGTTTACAAAAAAGGCCCTCCAGCGCCTCATCCTGCCCCTTGTAGTTGAGCAGCTCCTGGCAGTGACAATCGGGATGGCGGATACTGTAATGGTGTCCGGGGTGGGGGAAGCTGCCATTTCCGGCGTTTCTCTGGTGGATTCCATCAATATTCTGCTGATCCAGATCTTTTCGGCTTTGGCAACCGGTGGAGCGGTGGTTGTGTCGCAGTACATCGGCAGCGGAAATCAGAAAAATGCCTGTGCTGCCGCAAAGCAGCTGCTATATTCCATAACGATTCTTTCGGCGGGCATCATGGCATTTTGCCTGATATTCTGCGACCCGATTTTAAGGCTGATTTTCGGCAATATTGACCAGGACGTTTTGGACTATGCCAACATTTACTTTCTTCTCACCGCTTCGTCGTATCCGTTCCTTGCCATTTACAATGCGGGCGCAGCCCTGTACCGTTCCATGGGCAACAGCAAGGTTTCCATGTTCACTTCGCTGATTATGAATATCGTGAATATCGGCGGGAACGCCATTCTGATTTATGGCTGCGGATGGGGAACGGCCGGAGCCGGAACGGCGACACTGGTTTCCCGTATTGTTGCCGCATATATTATGCTGGTTTTGATTTGCCGAAAAAACAATTTGGTTTATGTGGACAGGCTTTTTCACCCGGAATTCGATCTTTCTATGGTAAAGCGCATTTTCAGTATCGGTGCACCGAACGGCCTTGAAAACGGCATGTTCCAGATCGGAAAGCTGATCGTGCAGAGATTGGTGACGACGTTCGGGACTTCGGCCATTGCCGCAAACGCCGTTGCGGGCAGTATTTCCAGTGCTGCAAATGTCCCCGGTAACGCCATCAGCCTTGGGCTTATCACGATCGTGGGCCAGTGCGTGGGGGCGAAGGATTACGATCAGTCTGTTTATTATACCAGGCGCATGATAGGCCTTTCTTATCTTTCCATGGGAATCTTAAATATTTTGCTGTTCTTTTCCGCAGGCCCGCTGGTGGGGCTTTTCCGCCTCGACAGCGCGGCAGCAGCCAGCTGTGTGGAGATCCTTCAGGTTTTTGCATTTTGCAGCGCCACCATCTGGGTGCCTTCCTTTGTGCTTCCCAATACGCTCCGCGCCGCGGGCGACGCCCGGTTTACCATGCTTACGTCGGCCTTTTCCATGTGGGTTTTCCGCATCGGTTTCAGTTATATTCTGGCCGGTGCCGGTTTTGGGCTTATCAGCGTATGGTATGCCATGTTTATCGACTGGCTTTTCCGCTCTTTCATTTTTATTATCCGTTTCCGCGGGGGCAAATGGAAAACCAAGCGTGTGATCTGAGTTTAGGCAGAACATTTCCTTATTTACATTTTATTGGGAAAAGAATATAATAAAAATTAGAGATCGGGAATCCGCATTCCGCATAAAAGAAAAACAGGAGGTATTGCATTGATGAAGAAAGCGCTTTTCTGCATACTCAGCATGCTGTTTGTAGTCTCTTCGGCCTTTGTAAATCCCGCTTCGGCAATGGATTGTCCGCCGCTCACCTCGGCGGTGATTTCAGGCTATGACGGTAAGATTTGCATCCAAAGGCAGGCCGACGATATGCCTTACAAGGGAGACACCGACGAATTGTTCTTAAGTTCGACCGTGAACCAGGATATTTCAAAGCTGCAGGTGGTGTGGTCTGCGGCAAATCCGGATGAGGTCAGAATCGACGATAAAGGCTATTCCAAAGACACGAATCAGTTTGAAGCAGACATCACTTATTTTAAAAATGGTGTGACCGAACCGATTTACGCCACCGTAAACGGCACAAAACTGGAAGTGGACCGCTCCGTTTCCCCGGATACCGATAATACTTATTCCTACACAGACAATTCCGGTAATCAGATCTACAACAGCAGCGACACTTTTGGAAAATTTATTGTTCCGCAGGGTAAAACCTATACGTTCAAAATCACGTCCTCCGGCAAGCCAAGCCTCGTCGCCGGCTCGAAATCCTTTCGGTATGTATCCACCGCTCAGTCCGGCAGCGACTATTTTATTACCTTTCGCGCCACCGGAGATGCGTGGGAAGAATGCGGCTTCTATCTGAACGGCGGCAACCTGCCGGTTGCAATCGCAAGGATCATGCAGGGGACGCCCATCCTGGATACGACCGGTCTTGTGAACGTCAAAAAAGGCCAAACCTATCAGTTTATGGTCACCTGTACTTCCGTGCCGAATTTTACGATTGCCTCGCCGTGTTTTCGGCTCGTGGGGAGTTCCCATTCGGGCAATCGGTATTTCTACAAAGTCAAGGCCGTCGGCAATGTCGGCCAGGCCAGCGGTATTTATCTGATGAAGACCGAAATTCCCGCTGCAGTCCTGAAAATCGTATAACAGCCGATGCCCGGGATTGTATTGCAGTCCTACAAAATCTGAACTTTCCATGCGAGAGAAGAGCTTGCATTCCCGAAAAATGTATGCTATAATACTCCCTGCATGTTTCGTTCGGATAAAGAGGTGACAGGAATGAAAAAAAATATTCATCCAAAGTATGAGGAAACCACAATCACCTGTGCTTGCGGCAATGTGATTCATACCAAATCCACCAAAAAGGATATTCATGTTGAAATCTGCTCAAAATGCCATCCGTTCTTCACGGGCAAGCAGAAACTGGTTGATACAAGCGGCCGTGTTGATATGTTTAAAAAACGTTACGGTTTGGATTAACGATTTTGAATTTCGCATCTGCACAAGGGGCGGCGCTCAAAGGCGCCGCTTGTTTTATCTCCGGGGAGGGCTGTCATGGAGGAATATCGGACCGTTCTCAAAGAGGCCAGCGCCGAATTCACCGAGCGCCGGTCGCGTTTTATCGGTTCTGTCCGGCCTGTGAAAGATGAAACGTCGGCCGTTGAGTTCATTCGCTCTGTGCGTGCGGCAAACCGGGAGGCGACCCATAATGTGTACGCCTACGTCCTGCGGGAAGGGCAGAAACAGCGTTATACTGATGACGGCGAACCGCAGGGCACGGCCGGAATTCCGGTTCTGGAAGTTCTGCTTAAATCCGGCCTGACGGATGCGGCGGTTGTCGTTACTCGGTATTTCGGCGGAATTCTGCTGGGGGCGGGCGGGCTTGTCCGGGCTTATTCGCACGGGGCTTCCCTTGCCGTCCAGGCGGGGGGCGCCGTGCGGATGGGGGCCTGTTTTCAGGCCGGCCTGCGGTGCGGATATGATTTGTATGGGAAAGTCCTTCCCCTGATTTCAGAATACGGCGGCGCAGCGGACGATACGTCTTTTTCCGATCAGGTGACGGTTGCGTTTCACATCCCGTGTGTGCAGGCGGATGCTTTTTCCGCAGAATTGGCTGACCGAACCTGCGGGCGCTGTGCCGCGCAGTTCGGCGAAAAGAAATTTTATAGAATCCCGTAAAAAATTTGTCTTTCTTGCAGGAAAACGGCGCGTTCGGTGCGTATAATATCTATGGTTGGGAATTTTACATAGGGAGGCGCCGAATTGACAGTAAGGGAACGCACACAGTATCTGGAAAGGCAGATTCTGTCTCCTTTTGCGTCTTTATCCCAAAATACGCGGGGCCGCGATGTACCGGAAGAGGAGTGCAGTTTGCGCACCCCTTATCAGCGTGACCGGGATCGGATTATCCACTGTAAATCCTTCCGCAGGCTGAAGCATAAAACTCAGGTTTTCCTTTCACCGGAGGGGGACCATTACCGCACCCGCCTGACCCATACGCTGGAAGTGGCGCAGATCGCCCGCACGATTGCCAGAGCCCTGCGGATGAACGAAGATCTTACGGAGGCCATTTCACTTGGGCACGACCTGGGCCATACGCCGTTTGGCCATGCGGGAGAACGGGCCTTAAACACTCTTGTTCCCGGTGGTTTCCGCCATTATGAGCAGAGCGTCCGTATTGTGGAAAAGCTCGAAAAGGGCGGAGCCGGCCTGAATTTGACCTTTGAAGTCCGCGATGGGTTTCTTCACCACACCACCGGCCCGCAGGCCGCCACGGCGGAGGGACGCATTGTCCGTGTGGCCGACCGGATTGCCTACCTGAATCACGATATCGACGACGCCGAGAGGGCGGGAGTCCTTACGGAGGAGGAGATACCGGTGGAAATCACCGGAGTTTTGGGGCATACCAAGTCGAAGCGGATTGATACGCTGGTCCGGTCGGTCGTGGAAAGCAGCGAAGACGGAAATATTCGCATGGCTCCGGATGTGCGCAAAGCGTTCGGCCAGCTCGGCGAGTTTATGGACGGCAGTGTCTACCGCAATCCGTATGCTAAGGGAGAGGAGACAAAAGTCCCCAAATTGATCGATGCGCTGTTTGATTATCTGCGCAGGCCGGACAACCTTCCTCCGCATATGCGGGCCATTGCCGAAGAAGACGGAAATGAGCGGGCCGCATGCGATTATATCGCCGGAATGACGGATCATTTTGCCGTTCAGCTGTTTGAGTCGGTTTATGTTCCAAAAGCGTGGAAACTGTAATAATAAGAATTAAAAACGGCGCGGGTTCCGCTGGCTGGCTCCGCTCCGTGCAGGGAAGGGGATGATGCCATGCCTCTGCCGGATTCCTTTGTCCAGGAACTAAAGGCCCGCAGTGATTTAACGGAGATTGCTTCCAATTATGTTACTTTGAAGCGGAGCGGCAGAAATTATGTCGGACTCTGCCCGTTCCACAGTGAAAAAACGCCGTCTTTCAACATCTATCCCGAAAACGGATCATTTTACTGTTTCGGCTGCGGCGCCGGAGGCGACGTGATCACTTTTGTGCGGAAAATCGAAAATCTTGACTATATGGAGGCCATTCGATTCCTGGCGCAGCGTGCAGGCCTCACCGTACCGGAGAACCACGCAGACGACGGAATGCGGAAACTCCGCACCCGCATTCTTGCCATCAACCGGGAGACTGCCCGATTTTACTACGCCGTTCTCAATTCTGAGAAAGGCACCCCCGGTCGGGAATATTTTGCCCGCCGCGCCTTAAAACCCGCTACGATCCGCCATTTCGGGCTCGGCTATTCGCCGCCGGAACGGTTTTCGCTGGTCGATTACCTTGCGCACAAAGGTTTTACGCAGGACGAGATGATCCTAGCAAACGTTGCCTTTAAAAGCCGATCCGGCCACGCAGTAGACCGCTTTTACGGCAGGGTGATGTTTCCCATTATTGACCTGCGCGGAAACGTCGTCGCATTTGGCGGCCGCACGCTCGGGGATGATAAGCCCAAGTACCTTAATACGTCGGAAACGCCGGTTTTCAGCAAGAGGGACATGCTGTTTGCCCTCAATTTCGCAAAAAATGCCGGAACGGGCCGCCTGATCCTCTGTGAAGGATATATGGATGTGATTTCTATGCACCAGGCGGGTTTTACGGATGCCGTCGCCACGCTTGGGACGGCGCTTACGCCGTCCCAGTCCCGTTTGATGTCGCGCTACGCAAAAGAAGTCGTGGTTTCGTATGACGCGGACGAAGCGGGGCAGAAGGCTGCGTCCCGTGCAATTCCGCTCCTGCGTGCGGCAGGTCTGCCGGTGCGTGTGCTGACCGTCGAGGGGGGCAAAGATCCCGACGAGTACATAAAAGCCTATGGGCCGGCCAAATTCAAGCGGATGCTGGACGGCAGCGTCAATGATGTGGAGTACCGTCTCCAAAAGGCAAAATCCGGCTGCAATCTCCAGTCACCCGAAGGCCGCGTGACTTATCTCCGGCGCGCAGTACCGGTTTTGGCCGCGCTGGATAACAAAGTGGAGCGCGAAGTATACGCGGGAAAGGTTGCCGGGGAAACGGGGGTTAAGACCGCAACACTCCTCAGTCAGGTGGAAACCGGAAGCAGAAAGCTGGAAAAAGGTCGTCAGAAGAAAGAATTCCGCAGCATCCGCCGCCGGGAAGCGGGGTATGGCAGCAGCGTCAACCCGGAAAAGCTGGATCACCTGCGCGCAGCAGGCGCGGAAGAAGCGCTGATTGCTTTTCTGGTCAAATATCCGGAAAACGCCGGAAAAATCCTTCAAGCGCTGCCGCCCGAAAAATTTGTTACGGCATTCAACCGCCGTGTATATAAAAGAATTATGGGCAGAATTATGGATAGTAAACCTGCCGACCTTACGGGGATTACGGAAGGATTTTCCATGGACGAAATTTCTGAAGTGGCCCGGATCCTGGCAAAGTCAGACGGTGTTACGGCCACGTGGGAGGACGCGGAAGAATTCATCGGCGTCCTCAAACAGGAAAACGATAAAATCATGCTTGGCAGCGCCGATTCGGCGCCGCCGGAGGAAATAGAAGCCTATCTGGAAAGATTGAGGCAGCAGAAGAAATAGGAGGACGAAACATGGCGATGCCGGATAAAAAAACAGTGATCCGGAACCTGATTGAGCAGGGGAAGAGCAAGGGCCAGCTCTCTACGAAGGAGATCCTGGACGCCCTTGGCGAACTGGACTTTGACCCGGAGCAGATCGAAAAATTTTACGATACGCTGGAATCCCAGGGAGTGGAAATTGTTGAGAATTTCGGGGATGAACCGCTGGAGAACTTGAACCAGCAGGGAGGAAATTCGGGAAATTTGGAAACGGCCCTCAATACCGATGGGATCGCCATTGACGATCCGGTCAAGGTCTACCTTAAAGAAATCGGCCGTGTTCCGCTTTTGACCCCGGAAGAGGAGATTGACCTTGCCGTTCGGATCTCTAAAGGAGATACGGCAGCGAAAAAACGGCTTGCCGAAGCGAACCTTCGCCTTGTCGTCAGCATAGCCAAACGGTATCTGGGGCGCGGCATGCAGTTCCTGGATCTGATCCAGGAAGGCAACTTGGGCCTTATCAAAGCGGTAGAAAAATTTGATTATACCAAAGGGTTTAAGTTTTCCACCTATGCAACTTGGTGGATCCGCCAGGCGATTACCCGTGCCATTGCCGATCAGGCGCGCACCATCCGTATTCCTGTGCACATGGTGGAGACCATCAATAAGGTGAAAAAAGTTTCCAGCCAGCTTCTGCATACCAACGGCCATGAACCAACAGCGGATGAAATCGCGGAAGAGTTGGATATGCCGGCGGAAAAAGTACGCGAAATTATGCGCGTTGCGCAGGAGCCGGTGTCCCTGGAAACACCAATCGGGGAAGAAGAAGACAGCCATCTCGGCGACTTTATTCCGGACGACGACGCCCCTGCACCGGCAGACGCCGCTTCCCACACTCTGCTGAAAGAGCAGCTTTCCGAAGTTCTGGATACGCTGACGCCGCGGGAAGAAAAAGTCCTGCGCCTGCGCTTTGGGCTTGAAGACGGGCGGTCCCGCACTCTCGAAGAAGTGGGGAAGGAATTCAATGTTACCCGTGAGCGGATCCGCCAGATTGAAGCAAAAGCACTGCGGAAGCTCCGCCATCCCAGCCGCAGCAAAAAGCTGAAGGACTTTTTGGATTAAAGGAGATGCCGCGTCTATGGTCATGACGCTCGAAGCAGATTACGCTGTTCGGATTGTGGATGCTTTGGCGCAGGCGCAGGGGAAAATGGATGCGAAAACCATATCCGCCAGCACGCAGGTTCCGCTGCGCTTTGCTCTCAAAATTCTGCGCAAACTGGTGGCAGACGGTATTGCCGAGTCCTTTAAAGGGGCCCACGGCGGGTACCGGTTAGCCCGTGCCCCCGAGAGCATTACGCTCCGCCAGGTGATCGAGTCTGTCGAAGGACCTTATATGCTTAACCGGTGCCAGCAGGACGAGTATCGCTGTGCCCACACAACCTGCTGCCGCTTCCAGGAGATTTATGATGAAATTTCCGAAACTGTGCGGGAAAAGCTGGATTCCTACACTTTTGCGGGTCCGGCTAAGAAAACAGCCCCCGGGTCTGGTAAAGGAACCGCCAGGACGCAATAAAAAAAG
>ENA-UOOI01000652-UOOI01000652.1-fermentation-metagenome-genome-assembly--contig:-NODE-652-length-42698-cov-3.815538_pt1 | contig 42698 bp, 35 predicted proteins | sample MGYA00245779_ERZ724027 | MGnify/ENA primary metagenome ERZ724027 (study PRJEB28704, sample SAMN03018318) | fermentation metagenome | biome: anthropogenic terrestrial biome; feature: soil; material...
TCTGGATGGAGCGGAACGGGTGTGCGGTATTGTCAAGTTGTAGTTTAACGGATTTCTTTGTCGTCAAGGTGGTATCCACGGTAGTGAGTATCAAAGGTGCGGTCACATTCCCCAGGTAAACCTGCCCGTCGGCGATACCGGCAAAGTAATAGGAGTCGACGCCCAGGTCGAACGCCTTTTCATCCCTGATCGGATGTTGGCCGAACCGCCTGATAAAATTATTCTCTTTTTTGATGATATGCTCGGACGACAGGAACAATGCCACCACCATGCCCACAGCGGCAATGGAAGGCAGCACACATTTGAGTATCACCGCAAGGGTAGGGGTGCCTTTCTTCGTTTCTGTCAGTATGATGGCAACCAGCGCCAATACGATAAAGCCGATATTAAATACCAGGTGTTCCGTCCAGCTTAACTCCTCGATGATCCCGCCGCAGGAGCAAGGGATAAAATCGCTGTAATTCAATATAAGGTAGATATAGACGGTAAAGGCCACCATCAGGAAGAGGGAGGCATACAGGCCGGTGAGCCGGGTGGCTTTAAAGCATAACAGCAGCACAATAAGCAGTTCGGTGATGATGACGGACGGGGCGATGAATCCGGCATAGGCGCTCAACAGGGGAGACTGGGCCAACTGTATCCCGAAGTTCTCAAAATCCAGCAGTTTACTGATGGCCGTATATATAAAAAGGAGTACGTACAAGTAGGAGATTATTTGTACAATTACGTGGCGATTCTTTGTCAGAATCCTTTTCATACCGATTCCTTTCCAAGCTGGCTTTCGTACCGGATAATGCTTTGCATTTCCTTTGTACTTACATAAATCCCGAATATTCAGACCGGATAATTTCGATACTACTTCACAAATACAGAATTTCTAAGACAGAAGCAACTTCGGCAGATATTTAGAAAGAATCTAAAACCTAAGGCATTAAAATATACACAGTTCACTTCCTGCAAATGTAGGGTATGATCATTGAATCACCAAACTTTTTTTCAAAAAATAATATAATTAACAATTTGGCAATGAACTCTATAGTATCAAAAGTTTCGTGTGGAGATCGGATAGGCATCAGTCCGCTAAAGGAGTAAAATCCCCTTCGCCTGCCGGGGAAATGGTATCTAGGGTTTAACTTGATAGCGCTGGCGGTTTTTTCGATAGCCATATCGTTTTTTGTACCGCCAGCGCTATTCAATATATCAGTTCCACACCAACCTTTTCACCTACAACCGGATTATTTATTTACCTAATGCCTCTTTTACAGCTTGTGCCAAAGGGGTTGTCGGACGGCCGATCAACCTGGAAAGTTGCTTGCTGTCGTCAAATAAATCGTCTTTAGAGGCTCCGATATCAAGACCTGCAATAACCCTTGCCATGTCTTCAGGTAGCCCGAAACCTTTCAGCGCTTCTGCATGTTCGGCTTCAGTAAGATTTTTATAAGGAATGTCTTTACCGGTCTGACGAGAAACCTCTGCTGCCAGCTCTTTTAATGTATAGTAGTCGTCGCCGGCTAATTCGTAAACTTTTCCTTCCTGGTTTTCACTCGTCAATACGACTGCTGCCGCCTCAGCGAAATCTTCACGGGTTGCCGAAGAAATTCTACCTTCACCGGCACTACCGATAAGGATACCGGCCTTCACTGCTCCGGGAACAGAGCCTGTATAGTTTTCGGTATACCATCCGTTACGTAAAATGGTATAGGCGATTCCGGATGCTTTTAATGCGTCTTCCGTCGCTTTGTGCTCTCCCGCCAGACTCAAAGTCGACCTGTCTGCATACAACAGGCTGGTATAAACAATCCATTTTACCCCGGCCTGTTGCGCGGCTTTTATTACATTCTCATGTTGCTGTCTGCGCTTTCCGACTTCATTACCCGATATTAACAATAAATGGTCAATACCTTGCAATGCCCCGGCTAAACTTTCCGGTTTTTCGTAATCGAATGCACGGGCTTCAATGCCTAAATCCGATGCCTTTTCAGGTGTACGTACCAATGCCACGAGATTTTCCGCAGCTACTTTTCCTTTCAAATTCTCTACTACCAGACGTCCTAACTGTCCCGTAGCTCCTGTGATTCCTGTTTTCATACGATTCAAATTGTAATATTAATTGTTACATTTATAATTAAAAAAATATCAGCAAAATTGTTTTACAAAATCTTTCAATGTTTTATGCCTGAGAGAATTGGTCACCAACTGATCAGTTTCTATAAACAGCCTCTCTAAATTCTCATTCATATCCTTACCGACAGGGCATTTGGGATTGGGACTCAAATTCTTTTTTCCCAAAACTTCCGAGTTTTTCACAGAGAGGTAAATCTCCGCCAATGAAATCTCATGGCTTGGCTTGTTCAATTTCGAACCACCTTCTTTACCTTTTCTGCTGATTACAAGACCTGTATTCTGTAATATACCCAGTTCCTTCCGGACAATGACAGGATTGATATTGATACTTCCTGCAATCCAGTCGGAACTTAACCATTCATCGGGAAAGTTTGCCAGAAGGGTCAAAATATGTATTGCTGTGGCAAATCTCGTATTATTCATATCGGGTGCAAATATAAGTATATTTTTAATTGTAATAAATATTATTACAATTAAAAAATTACAAAAGATGATAAGTGTATTGGTAGTAAAGGGTTATGATTTGCATTATTGTATGCCCTATAGTCGAAATATTTTCTTCCGAACTCTTGCGTGATCCGGGTTTTGCCGATTTGACGGGCTCCTCTAAGCAGGATAGACTTACGGTTATCGTTTCCTTATTATGCTTTTGAAGATTTATAAAACTCTTCAAGTTTACGGATATCACCGTTCACAATGAATGGGAGTGCAGAAGTAATTTTTTTAATATTCCAGTTCCACCATGCTATATTCAACAATTTCTTTATTTGTTCATCTGTGAAACGTTTACGGATTAACTTTGCAGGATTTCCGCCAACAATTGAATAGGGCTCTACATCTTTCGTAACGACGGAATGTGCAGCGATAATGGCCCCATTCCCAATGTTGACTCCAGGCATAATAGTAGCTTGATACCCAATCCAAACGTCATTTTCTATAACGGTATCCCCCTTGAAAGGTAGTTGTTCTAATGTTGGTGTGATTACACTCCAGTTTCCACCGAAAATATTGAAGGGAAATGTCGAGATTCCATCCATTTTATGGTTCGCTCCATTCATTATGAATTGAACGTTGGAGCCAATAGCGCAGAATTTCCCTATGATTAATTTGTCTCCAAGAAAATCAAAATGATATAAGACATTCTGCTCAAAATTCAACCCGTCTGTATGATCATCATAGTAAGAATAATCTCCTACGATAATGTTGGGCGATTTAATGATGTTTTTTAGAAAAACCAACCGGTTGTAATCTTTCAATGGGTATATCTGATTGCTATCGGGTATTTGCATAATGAACTTGTTTTGCTGGTTTACTTTTCCATCGCCTTTGCTTTCAAACCGGCCGGCATTTTTTCAATGGCATAGCGTAAGGCCGTTCGGGGTATAACTGCTTTTTTCGACATTACATAATTGAATACCTCTTCCTGATGTGCCTCACTGGCGGCTTTGAGCATCCATCCATAACCTTTCTGCACCAGATCGTCTTTGTCCAACAAGAGTGTATCCGCTATCTCAAAGATATCGTTCAAAAATAAGCCTTTGCGGGCAGGGATAATCAGCGTTACGGCAGACGCACGTTTAACAAACCGTTTGGACAATATTGCCCACTTCTTCAATTCGGCAATGTATTCGGGATACTTCATCACAAACATTCCAACGGTATGATTGCACAGGGTATCACAATCTGCCCAGTTGGTCAGATAGTCATACACCCAATGTTCAAAAACCTTAAAATCGGCGGGCTCGTACTGCTTATGCAGCGATTCCGCCCAGATGCAGGCGACAACAGATTCTTCCAGGTAACCCGACTTCCAAAGTTCTTCACACAAGTTGAATATTTCCTGTTTAGGTAGGTCTTTTATTTGCCTAAAGCTTTCTTTGGCTATTTTACCCACGGTAGCCATTTTGACTCCATGCACTTTGGCTGCTTCGCCTTCTTTGAAAAAACGGTCAGATGAAGCGAGTGCTTTAGGGTCGATGTTGTCAATTAGGGCTTGACGAATATCTGATATAATATTTCTCATTTTGCAATTCAGGATAATCTATAGAGCAATGTGATTAGTTTCATACGATTATTTTATTCTTTTCCATGGAACTCGCATACTATAATGTTTATGTGTAAATGATTTACCTGCTCGTTTCAAAAAAATAAATTACATTTTTCTTGCCACAATAAATTTTTCAGGAAGATTTGACAAATTGATGCTTTCTACAATCGTTAAGCCTGAATCGGTTATTTCTTTCTCAATTTCATTACTGCCAAAGAAATATGTTTTAGGCATAATACGAACAAATCTTAAAAACTTCACAAATAGCGCAGAAAAAGAGCTCATTCCGCCAAAACAAGGAACTGCAATTATTAATTTACCTTGAGGCTCGAGTAGCTTATAGAACTGATTGAATATTTTTTTTCTGTTATCTATATATTGTAAAACATTAAAGATGGTTATAACTTGAAAAAATTTATCTTGGAACATTTCATTCAATGTGGTTATTTTCATGAAAGTCGCATTGTCTGCATTTTGATTTTTTAGATTTTGTTGCGCCCGTTTCAACATCCCTTCGGATACATCCACTCCATAGACTTTTCTTGCATTCCGTGCTATTTGAAGTGTAATAGTTCCTGTTCCGCACCCGTAATCAAGAACGGTATCCTCAGGCATGATATGTATTCCGAATTTACTGTTTATACATTTGACCAAGGTCGAGTTTGCTGCACTTTCCGCCTTGCTCCAACCGGATACCCTATCCCAAAATTTATATGAGGTATCAATTTTTGTTTTATTCATATTATTACTTCCATTCCATCATTTCAAGCTCTTTTTAAATCGAACAACAGTTAACAGATCCTTGAGTTGTTCTTTATCATTCACATCAATAATCATCGGAATCAAACGTCCGACGGGCTTCGCTTTGGCGAACTCATCCTTTATCGTCTCCGAAATATCCAACGCAGCAATCGCTTCGAGGTGTTTTTCGGTGAAATAGAAGCTCACTTTGAAAAAGCCCTTCCATACCGAAAGCCACAGAATGGTCTTCTTCTTGTGTACCACCTTACCGAGCCATGCTTTCCCGTCGTTGTAGAATCTCCACTCAATAGTCAGATCTTCGCTTGTGATCATTCCGAAAAATGACCCCAACACGCTATAAACTGTATCCCCGAGCGCATTTTTTAAGACCTTATCGGATGGGAACATTTCCGGATCTCTTAATAACATTTGTGCATCCATAGCCGTTACTTTTATTATCGTTAACAAAGATACATCCTTATAATCTTTTTTTATAAAGAACCGAAATAGATTGCCGTACGGATCATTTGTGATACGAATGACATTTCATTATCATACCAGGCTACTGTTTTGACTAATTGTTTGTCGCTGACCGAAACGATTTTGGTTTGCGTGCCGTCGAAAAGGGATCCGAAACTTATTCCGATAACATCGGATGAAACTATAGGGTCTTCGGTATACCCGAACGATTCATTAGCGGCATTTTTCATTACGTGGTTGATATCTTCCACGCTGACCTTTTTTTCGAGTATGGAAAACAGTTCAACAACAGAACCCGAATGAACCGGCACACGTTGGGATGACCCGTCAAGTTTCCCTTCTAATTCCGGGATCACCAAACCGATCGCTTTTGCGGCTCCTGTGGTATAGGGGACAATACTGTCCGCGGCGGCACGGGACTTCCGGTAATTGACCTTCGGATCAGGTGTATCCATGAGCGGTTGGGAATTTGTATACGCATGGATGGTTGTCATTTGAGCTGCAAGGATCCCGTAACTGTCATGAAGGACTTTTGCCATCGGGGCTAAACAATTCGTTGTGCACGAGGCACAGCTTATTAACTTGTCCGAGCTCTCCAATATGTCATGATTCACGTTATAAACGATCGTTTTTACATCTTTATCCGATGGAGCTGAAATGATCACTTTATCCGCTCCTGCTTCAAGGTGTGCCTTCGCTTTCTCCTTCGTTTCAAAAATACCCGTGCATTCCAGCACCAGATCAATCTGAAGTTCCTTCCACGGTAAATGATGGGGATCACGTTCGGCATATACGGCTACTTCTTTGCCGTCAACAATTAGTGAAGTATCGGTATTTTCTATATCCCGGTTGAATACCCCTTGTACGGAATCATATTTCAGCAGATATGATAACATGGAGGGTGAACTCAAGTCATTGATAGCAATGACTTCCAACTTGTCACTTTTTACAATTTCACGGAAGGCCAAACGCCCTATCCGGCCAAATCCGTTAATAGCAACTTTAATCATAGCTTTGAAATTTTATAAATTATCTTTCCTTGTTTACCTTACAAAGGTATAATAATAATTTTATGTCTTAAGTGACATATATACGTCAAAAACTGCCATCGATTGCCGTAAGCAACGCATCCCGTAAGAGAACCTTATTGCTTTTCTTTGTATAATTCCAACCAGTGAAGATGGAGGTTCCTTATACCAAAAATTTACCACCCTATGCCGTAGTCTTCCCCGTGATTACTGCTCCCTCCCCAAAAGGATCCATGCTCATTGTCTAAAAAGATAGCATTAATGGGGCCGCTCGTGCGATTCCCTAATTGTATTTCATATCCCATTTTCTTTAATTCGTCGATCACCTCTTTCTCCGTATCCTGACGGACCAGTATGCTTCCGGGTCTGGGCATACGGTCTTTGAACTGGGTTCCGCCCAGTGAAAGCCACAGTTGATTGCTGTTAATGTTGGCTGCCTCGGACGCCTGTTGAACGGTCATGCCGAATTCGACGACATTTAAGAAAAACTGGAGCAGGTTTTGTTCTTGTGTATCTCCTCCCTGTACCGCAAAAGCCAGGAAAGGCCTGCCGTCTTTCAATGCCAGGGAAGGAGTGAGCGTTACCCGGGGGCGTTTGCCGGGTTCTACCACATTAAAAGGATTCAGTAGGGAATCCAGTACAAAACTTTGCATCCGCTGACTCATGCCTATACCCGTCCGTCCTGCTATACAGGCGGGTATCCATCCGCCGCTGGGTGTTACCGATACAACCCATCCTTCCTTATCGGCAGCCACGATACTGGTCGTTCCGCGGGTAAGTCTGTCCTGGTAAAGACTGTCCTGGTAAAGACTGTTTTGGTAATGACTGTCCTGATATCCGTCAACAGGCGAAATATCCGCATGATAGAACGGTTCATCCTTTAAAATGTATCCGCTGGCGCCGGCATCATGCCTGGGGACAAAATCTTTTACTTCCGGAACGATGATCGTAGTGTCAATAAGATGACTCCGTTGTTTCAGTAAGGCTTCATACGGATTGCTTTTCCCTTCATAAGCGTAAGGATTTCCCGGCATGACCAGATGATCGTTTTTATCCCGGCGAATCTCTTTCGATCGTTCACGGGCATACTCTTTACTAAGTAGTCCCTGAATCGGCGATTTGGGAGAGAAATAAGGGTCTCCATAGTAAAAATCCCGATCGGCAAAGGCCAGATTCATGCTTTGATAAATCGTATGAATATACCGGGCCGAATTATATCCCATTTCCTGCAGATCGAAGTTTTCCAGGATATTCAGTGCCTGCAATAACATGGGTCCCTGTGTCCACTCCTGCAATTTATAGACCTCTATGTCTTTATAGGTTGTATGCAGGGGAACTTCTTCTATCGGTTTCCATCCTGCCAGGTCTTCAAGCGCGATCAATCCGCCTTGTTCCCGGCTTCCACGGACGAATTCCTCGGCAATATCTCCTTTATAAAAACGATCCTGCGCTGCTTTGATCGCCTCTTTCCTGTCCTTGCCCTGCCGGATGGCCTGTTGTTCCGCTTCCACCATCTTTTCCAGTGTGTTCAAAAGATCTTCCTGTACAAAGATCTCGCCGGCTACCGGAGCTTCCCTTTGTTCACCTGCATGGGGCAAAAAAACGGCTTTACTGTACGGCCATTCTTTAATACGCTCCTTGTTTCTTTCTATACTGTTTGCCGTTTGGGCATCCATCGGATAGCCCCTGGCCATCTCCATAGCCGGTGCCAGCACTTCTTCCAGGCTCAGCGTACCGTATTCCGCCAGCATATAGCACAATCCGCCCGGGGTTCCCGGAGTTACAGCGGCCAAAGGACCGTATTCGGGTGGAAAAGCATATCCTCTATCCTTGAAAAAGGAAACGGTCGCGCCGCAGGGAGCCACGCCCAAGGCGTTTATCGCCAGAACCTTACCATTATTCGGATTATAAATCAGTGCCTGGGTCTCTCCTCCCCAACTCAGTACATCCCAAATGGTGCAGGTGGCGGCCAGCATGGCACAGGCCGCATCCACGGCGTTGCCCCCCTGCTGAAAAATCATCGATCCTGCTGTGGCGGCTAAAGGTTTTCCTGTTATTGACATCCAATGTTTACCATGCAAGGGAGGCTTTTGTGTGGACTGGGCCAGAATGGCACAAAAAGAAACAGCGCAAACAGCCATTGTAAAAAAATATCGTTTTATCATAATGATCTGTTTTTGAACAAAAGTAACCATCTTCTTCTTTATTTTCAATAAAATCCTGGGCTGGTGTGTCAGGGGCGAAGTCCCCGATGTCTCGCCCTTTCCGGGCTTTTGTTTTTGTTAATGAATACCGCAAAACTTTGCCCTGTGCCGACCTTTTTCCGCTCTTTCAGAGCTTGTTCAGCTTTGCACCGAACTGAATACTGCGTTCTGTTTTTAAACGGTCGAAGAGGATAATATAGACGGATTCATTCATCCGGATCTCCTGAATGGTGCCCGGCCCGAATATGATATGGTCGATCCTTTCTCCTTTCCGGAATGCCTGTTCGGAAAAGACGGAAGATATACGGTTAGTCCCGTTCTCCAGATAAGGATCAATTTCTTTTACAAACTGAATATTCTCTTTGCCTGCATCAAAAATAAACCGTGAAGGAAATTTAAAAACCCCGTCATTCGAGATACCTTCCGAATCGGAAAGGTACACCCGGTTCATTGCCCGTGTCATGGCCACATAAGCCAAACGGCGTTCTTCATCCATTTCCTCCGGGGTACTCACACGGCGACTGGGAAAAACACCTTCGTCCAACCCGCAGATAAACACATAAGGAAATTCCATTCCTTTTGAGGTATGGATGGTCATCAACCGGACGGCCTCCTGCTTATCTTCCTTATCCAGATTGGTATACAAGGCAATCCGTGCCAGGAAATCTTCCAACGTGGCGTCATCGTCCTTGCCTGCTTCTTCCACGGCGCGTTTCAATTCCGCTACATTATCCAGCCGTTCCTGATCGCCCAGTAAACGAAGAAATTCTTCATAACCGCTTCGTGCCAGGATCATTTGCAGAATATCTCCAAGCCGGCTTGCCTTATAATCCGCTTTTACCGATTCAATGGCTTCTAAATACTGAAGAGCCTGGGTCGCACGGAAAAAGCCCGACCGGATGTTTTCTTTTAAGGCCTGGTATAGGGAGCAACCTGTCTTTTCTGCATAATCTTTCAGAAAATCTATTTTCTTTTTCCCTATTTTCCGTGAAGGTGTATTGATCGTACGTAAAAAAGCAATATCATCGCCCGAGGTGATCATACGCAAATAGCAGATGACATCCTTGATTTCCTTTCGTCCGTAAAATTCAATGCCGCTGTAAATTTTATATACCAACCCTTTCTGCACAAAGCACTCCTCCAGGGGACGGGTCAGATAATGCGCCCGGTAAAGGATGGCGATCTTATTCAGGGAGACATTGTTCTCCTTTAACTTCATGATTTCCGAATAGATCCATTCGGCTTCTTCCTTCTCGGTATCTACATGATTGAAAAGAGGTTTCTCGTCATGTCTTTTCGTTGCTGTAAGCTCTTTGGGAAAACGGATCACATTCTTTTCAATCAGCGTATTCGATGCTTTCAGTATTTCCGGAGTGGAGCGATAGTTGGTCGTGAGCAGGATGGTTTTGGCCTCCGGATAGACCTTGTCGAAATCCAGGAATAATTTGATGTGCGATCCGCGCCACGAATAGATCGTCTGGTCGGGATCGCCTACAATAAACAGGTTCCCGTGTTTACCTGCAAGCAGCCGGGCTATTTTATACTGACGCTCACTCACATCCTGAAATTCGTCGACCATGACATATTGCATCCGGTTCTGCCATTTCTCCAATACAGCGGGGAAATTTTCCAGAATATAGGTGGTGAAATTAATCAGATCGTTAAAATCACAACCGAAAGATTTTTTTTGTTCGTACAGATAGCGCAGGAAAATCTCCTCGTCACGATCCGCACACTGCGAGAATTTGGCTTTGAGCTGATCATTGTTCAATTCATAGATATAGTCGATATAAGAGGTGGCATACAACTTTTTTGCCTCAAGTACTTCGTCAAGCGTTCTTTTGACAGTCGCTTCGCGGAGGGTGAGTTTCATTTCTTCGAAGATCTTGAGCAGAAGTTGTTTCTGGTCCTCCACATCCAGAATAACGAAGTTTTTGGGGAAATTCAGGACATGAATATCTTCTTTGAGCAGTTGAACACAAAAGGCGTGGAATGTGCAGATATATCCCAGGTCCATATCCCCCAAAGCCTTTCTCACACGCTGTTTCATTTCGTTTGCCGCACGGTTTGTAAAGGTTGCGCATAAAATGTTTTTGGGTGGGACGCTTATCATATCCGTCAGGTAGCAATAGCGCGAAATCAATGCCCGCGTTTTTCCTGTGCCGGGGCCGGCCAGGACGCGTACGGCTCCCTCTGTGGTTCTGACTGCATATGATTGTTCCGGGTTGAGTGTCTCTAAATAACTCTTCAAAATATCAATTCCTTCCGACTAATTCTTTATCCGTATTCCTGAAGATATCGCCTGTCCTTTTTATCTGATATTGACATGCGATTCTTTTGACGATTACAATGCAAATATAATGAATCCATTATCTTAACCAGTCATTTCCCGTAGAATATTTCAGGCCGTCAGGAGTTTCTGTCATCTGCTTTAGCCCATTCTTCTTGTCCGGTTTATTTGTCTTTCGCCTCGGTTTTTATTGTTCCCGTTATAGGTCAGTTGCTTTGTAAAACGGGTTTTTAAGGCTTTCCACTTATCGAAATAACGGTGCGGCTAGAAAAAAGTTCCCCCGAATATACTTTTTTGATTAAGATTATACTGTTTGGCTGTTAATAATATCAGCGTTTCTTCTATTGCTGCCGTTAAAGCTATGGAGATAACAACAATTCCTACCGTAACAGGTACTTCCGGAAATAGTATATATACCGGTAACAGAAAGTATATAAATAATCCCGATAATTTGTTGCCTAGTGTGTGCACCATTCCCCATTGGCTGAATTTCACCTTGGTGATGACTACATTTAATAGCCTTATGATTATAACAGTAACAACAAGCCACAATATAACATTGTGTTGCAGCAATTCGGTATAAATAAAAAATACCGCCGTTATAAGCAGGTAGAAAACGAAATCACCCAGACTATCAAGTTTAGCTCCTATGTCTGATTCTGCTTTCCAACGACGGGCAATATATCCGTCGGCAATGTCGCTTACCCCGCAATAGAGGTATAATATGGTAAAAAGTACCGGATAACCACCCAGGAAAAATAATAAACCGCTTATTATAATACGGCTTACGGAAAGGATGTTAGGTAATTTTTTCATACGATTAAAACTATTATTTTCACTAAAGTTAGTCATGTTAGAGTGTGTGAACAATTATCATGCTTGTTTCATCCCTATAACTTGTGAGCTTTTTTCCTTCCTTGCCAATTACACATAGTGGATTGACCGGAAAAGAAGAAAAAATGAACTACTTGGTCAGGCAATACGAACAGAAGACAAGCGTGGTTGGATTATGTCGTTACGAGAAATAGCCTAATGTAATTACTACAAAGATAGATAATTTCTGTTTTTATGAGGTCGTAAGCTTCTCCACAAACAGTACGTTTCAAAAATAGAAAAAAAAGCTTAACTTTGAACAGTAAAAGATATGAAACGAGAATGTTATTTGATCAGAAGGGTGGGATGGATATGAGCGTGATAAACAAGGAGCAGGAGCTTATTCATCAAATAAAAAAATTGAAACGGCAATTAACTATAGCTAATAGTCGGGTCAAAACAGCCAAATACGGACTTGTGTGGATGGAAGTACCTGAAGCCTTTGATGATGAATCTGAAAATCAATTGCCAGTCATAGAGGAGATTAAAGAAAAGTCTATCCGGAATAAGGATAAAAAACCGACACATATTCTTATCGAAGGAGATAATTATCACGCATTGACTTGTCTGAACTATACACATAGAGAAAAAGTAGATATTATATATATAGACCCTCCTTATAATACTGGCTCGGATGGATTCAGATACAGGGATAAAAGGATACTTGAGAAATTCCCGGATGGTTCCGACGTACCCAAAGATCATCCTTTAAGGCATAGCTACTGGTTGTCATTTATGAATAAACGTCTGGAGTTAGCATACAATCTGTTAAAGCCGGAAGGTGTTATATTTATCTCGATCAATGAAGAAGAATATGCGCAATTGAAGTTGTTGTGCGATCGCATTTTTCAAGCGTCAAACTACATGACTACCTTTACTGTCAAAGTAAGGCATGAAGATAGAATTCTTAAGGGGGATAAAGATTATCATGAGATTACGGAACAGCTGTTACTATACAGGAAATCCCCCAAGTTTAAGTCAATAAAAAGATTTCAGGATAATACTTCCATTGAGAAATATGTATATACGGTTGAGGAATTAATTGATAACCCGGAGCAAACCACACTGGGTTCAAAAGTAGTCTCTGTATTTAAACCGGGTGAATATAGAATTATCAAATCAATGCCTTCCGCAGATAAGTTTCAAAAAATCAATATCCGGGGATCGATAAAGGAGGGGAACAGTTCGGGACGCTTTCATATGAAATATCTGGAAGAAAGGAATAATATGTTCGGTTATTTATATAAAGTACCCGATATGGGAGGGGATATGTATGATTACAGGTATTTTCTCACACGGGAATCGGCAATTAAAGTAAACGGTTTCTACTTTCAGGGAATTCCTCTGAATAGAAAAGAAGTAAAAGGGGTGCCCTATCCTAATTATATGGATTTTGAAGAAGCTTTTAATAATGTTGGCTATGAAGGAGGAGTCGAATTTAGGAACGGGAAAAAGCCCGTCGATTTCCTGAAATTCATATTTTCGATAGGATCTTCGAATAAAGAGGCGGTTATACTGGATTTTTTTGCCGGAAGTGGTACTACGGGGCACGCAGTGATGGAGCAGAATTATATTGATGGAGGCAAAAGACAGGTAATATTGTGTACCAACAACGAGAATAATATCGTGAATGAAGTGACCTGGCCCCGAATTAAAAATGTTATTCAAGGTTACTCCCTGAGTAAAAATCAAAAAGAAATATTATATGAGGTTACTTTGAATACTAAATTGTTGTTTGATAATACTGTGATCCAAACTGCCAGGGAACGCTTTTTCTCACAACAATATAAGTCCCGGTATGATGAAATAAAAGAAGAGGTAAGAAAAAATAAATATACTATTTATGGTATTATTAAAAAAGGCCACAAAATACCGGGCCTGGGTAATTCTCTGAAGTATTATAAAACTTCATTTGTTAAGAATAATGATATTCTATCCGTTTCGGATGAAGAGAAAGTGATTTAAAAAAATATACCACCTCCTTATAAATTATTCTCACTATTATTTTTAAAATTAATTTTAATTAAATGCATAGACCTCTGTTTGTTGGGTAAAAAGTTATATTATATATTTGCTCCTTAAAGAGAGGTGGGTATTTCTAATTATTTGTATATTATTATGCGGAGAAACAATAAATTACAATTATATCATGAGAATAAAGATTGTTTACTTGTATGCCGTTGTTGTTATGGGCAGCGTCCTTATCCGCACAATTCCGTCCCGGGGAAGGGTAGGGCCTATTTGTCGGGAAGTAGCCCATTAAACCTCCTACTAATAGGTCGACTGCAACCGTTTCGGTAGGGTATTTCTTCTGAAAATTCCGGTGGCATGACTCTTGTTTAATTGAATTTGTATCAATAAATATTTATAATAAATTTATTATTTCGCATGAAAACAAACGGACTTATTTTCTTAGTAATCCTGCTGGCCGGTATGATTATTTTACCGGGTTGCGGCAGTACAAAAGGGTATCAGGGAACAAAACTGGAGTCTACAGACCTTGTCCGTATACACCAGGGTGACCATAAACTGAAGATAAAAGGGAAGAAAACTTCCGAATCAGCGCTCCTTATAAAAGTGGATACGGTTTCGGTGGGTAGTTACATGAAAGGCTTTCCAAAATATACCGATGTATTACCGGGTGAAAGAACCGTGGAAATACGCCATTTCCAGCAATGGAAAGATAAAACCGCTACGGCAGGAGCTATGTTCGGGTTGATCGGTGCATCCATTGCAGAATCCAACAATCCGCACACGCATTATAAACTCACATTCACAACAGAGAAGGGAAGAGAATATACTCTCTTGCCCGTAACGGATGAATCTACCGGAACACCTCTGTTCTACGTGATAGATGCTGTAGCCAATGATACTATCAATCCTCGGGTCGTCCAAATAGAAAAGAAGAAAAAATAAACTTTCGTGCCATATTGACAAAACGCCTCCTTGATCATTTCGGAAATATCGGATGGAGCAATATCTTCAAGATGTTTTTAGATGAAATAGATGTTCGTTTTGGAATAATGGCTATTTTTTTGGATAATAGAAAATAAACGTTACTTTTGCAATTGTTTCGTCTTTTTCAGTTGATTTTTGACAAAAAAAGAATGAATAATATGTTTATACGATACAATAGTGACTGTTGCTTTACCTCACATATGGCAATGTGTTGTTGTATGGCTATGGCATGCCACTGCTGTTGTATCGGATAAAAAATACCGTTTATAAAGGAAGTTGAAGCTCCTCCGATACAGTTTCGGGGGAGTTTTTTGTTATAAAAAAGTGTAAGTTCAAAGAAACAATATACTTAAAAAGTTACTGATATGTCAGGAAAAATAGAATTCTTATCAAGAACCGGAGAACAGACGAAAGCGATCCACGCAGGGGAATTTCCCGATCCTGTGACCCGGGCTTCTTCTCCCAACTTAGTGATGTCCACAACCTTCGTGACCGATGCCGATTCCGGATTTTCGGCAGAGAATATGGAAAAAGATGATATATGGATGTACTCCCGTTGGGGGAACCCGACCGTGCATCAATTGGAAGTAAAGCTGGCTGCCCTGGAAGAAGCGGAAGCAGGTATTGCTTTTGACAGTGGTATGGGAGCGATCTCCGCGCTGCTGTTCCATATATTGAAGAGCGGTGATCATGCCATTGTGAGTGATGTGGCCTATGCGGCTCTTTCGGAATTGACCAATGAGATGATTCCCGGGTTGGGCATCGGGATCACCAAAGTAGATACTTCTGATCTGTATGCGATTGAAAAAGCGCTTCAATTCAATACCCGCCTGATCTATATTGAAACACCCTGTAATCCGTTACTTCGTTTAACCGATATCACGGCTGTATCAGAGATCGCGCATAGTGCGGGAGCAAGATTAGTTGTAGATTCAACCTTTGCCACCCCAATGGCTACCAAACCATTGACATTAGGCGCAGATTTTGTAATTCATTCACTTACCAAATATCTGGGAGGGCATGGTGATGCATTAGGTGGAATTATATTGGGGGAAAAAGAAGAACTGTTTTCACTACGGAAAAAGACGGCAATACGTTTGGGCGGAGTATTGAGCCCGTTCAATGCCTGGTTGATCTTAAGAGGATTGGCTACCTTTCCGATACGTATGCGCGTGCATCAGGAGAATGCGTTAAAATTGGCTATCTATCTTGAGCAACATCCTAAGGTGAAGCGTGTGATTTACCCCGGATTACCTTCCCATCCTCAATATGAGCTTGCCAGCCGCCAGATGAAAAATTTTTCGGGAATGATCACGTTTCAGGTTTTAAACGGGAGAGAGACGGCACAGACGTTGGCGGAAAGACTGCAGATCATCCATTATGCCGTTTCATTGGGGCATCATCGCTCCCTGATTTTTTATATGGATAGTGAGAATCTGCAACAAACATCTTTCCGCCTTGATACTTCCCGACAAGTGGATTCCTGGAACGAGTTTGCCGGAGAAGGTATTTTCCGTTTTTCCGTCGGCCTCGAGGATGCGGACGATCTGATTGCCGATTTAGAGCAGGCATTATTATAAATTACTGAAAAAGGGGCGGAGGACTGACAGAATAATACTTTACGGGCCGATTCAGAGTAAGTTTTTAATATGGTTAATCGATATGTCAGGTCGGTTCGTGTGGTTTTCAGGGGAACTCAATCCTAAAGCGGGTGCCGTTCTTATCAGATTGTACCGATATTTTTCCTTTATGCCGGATAACAATCTGCCGGCAAAGACTGAGGCCGATACCGGATCCGTGTGCCTTTGTCGAGTAGAACGGGATGAATATCTTATCTATTGCTTCGGGTGAAATACCTTGCCCGTTGTCCGAAACTGTGATCTCTATCTTATCACCCACCATTTCCGCTTTCACCTCTATTTTTTCTTCGGATAGTCCGCTACAGGCTTCATGGGCATTTTTCAACAGGTTGATCAGCAATTGCTCCACCATGATCTTATCGGCATTTAGGATCAGTTGTGTAGGGTAGACGTAATAAGAGAAATCGATGCCGTTGGAAGAGGTCAGTTGTTGTATCGATTGGAGCAGGCCGTGCATCAGGATAGGTTGCTTAACGGGTTGCGGCAACCGGGTAAGTGTCCGGTAGTTCTCCACAAAGGAGAGTAATCCTTTGCTTCGCCGGTGGATCGTCTCCATGGCTTGTTGCATGATCCGGTATCTTTCCGGATCGGTACCCTCTGAAATTTCCTGTTCGCTGAGCGTTTCCGACAAAGAGATAATCGGAGCGATACTGTTCATGATCTCGTGTGTAAGCACGCTGATCAGTTTTTGCCACGCTTTGGTCTCGGCTTCTTCCATTACGGAGTCGTGCGTGCGGGTCCGGAATGTTTCCAACGCTTCGTTCATCTCCTGCATCAACAGGTTCAGTTCATCGTTGGAACGATTACCGGGAAAATGGGTGGAGAAATCGGAGTGGCGGATGCCGCCTATCATTCTTCCTATGCGTTCTCTCAGGTTTTTCCGGTCGTAATAGAGGGATACCGCCAATATAATGATGCTCATCAACACTAAAATGGATGAAAAATAGTATTCCTGCCAGAAAAGCCATCCGCCAGCAAGCGATAACAGCACTATGGTTACTATTTTGCTGAGGAAGATATGTTTGGATTGGATGTGCATGGTCGTTGGGGCATTATACCGGAGCTGCAAAGGTTATTGAGCGCCGAGTTTTTCGATTTTCCGGTAGAGTGTAAAACGGGAGATACCCAACAGTTCCGCTGCCCGGTTCATGTTACCGCCGCTTTGGCTGAGCGCTTTCTCGATAGCTTCTCTTTCTAATTGATCGAGATTCAGGTTGTCGGCTTTCGATTTCCGGTAAGCGGCCGATTTCAGCATAAAGTCATCCGGAGTAAGCGTAAATCCCGAAGCAAGGATCACCGCCCGTTCTATCGCATGTTGCAATTCACGCACGTTTCCGGGCCAGTTATATTCACGGAGTTTTTTCATTGCCTGTCCCGAAATATTCCGGATATCCTTTTTGTATTTTTTCCTGTAGCGTTGCAGAAAATGTTCGGCAAGCAGGTCTATATCCCTTCCCCGTTCCCTGAGAGGGGGAATATTCAGTTCGATGGTGTTGATACGGTAGAGCAGATCCTGACGGAACTCCCCGTTGGCGACCATTTCGTGGATATCCGCATTGGTGGCGCAGATAAGGCGTACGTTGATGGAGAGCGGCATCGTGGAACCCAAACGGGTGATCTGCTGTTTCTCGATGGCCGTCAGGAGTTTTGCCTGCATGCCGGGTGTCAGGTTACCGATCTCGTCCAGGAACAGCGTCCCTCCGGAAGCAATTTCAAAACGCCCCTGTTTCTCTTGTCTGGCATCGGTGAACGCCCCTTTCTCATGCCCGAAAAGTTCGCTCTCGAACAGTTGTCCGGGGATGGTCCCCAAATCGATATGTACAAACGGTTTGTCCGTACGGGGAGAGCAACAGCAGAGCAGGTTGGCGATCATATCTTTCCCCGTACCGTTTTCACCGAGAATAAGGATATTGGCGTCGGTATCCTTCAACTTATCGATGGTTTCGAAGAGTGATTGCATGGCCTCGCTCTCGCCGATGATCTCAGGTACGCTCCTGTTGCTCTCAAAGGCCGCCACTTTCTGTTTCAGGTGTGTGACTTCGGTACGGCTTTTCCGCAGCTCTATTGCCGAAGAGACGGTTGCCAGTAATTTTTCCTTTTCCCACGGTTTGGGGATAAAATCGGTTGCCCCTGGTGATACGTTATGGTGGTGATTTTTTACCTAAGAGTCACATCAGGCAGATATCTGGGGAAAGGAGCGACACTAAAGAAAGATATTCGATTTACCAGTTTGAGATTTTTGGTCCCGAATTTGTTGAGTTTTTGATATAAAAATAACGGAAGGACGGAATATTCATGAAGGGGAGAGAAATGTATATTTAATAAACCAAACCGCCGATCGCCTGTTAGCCACCCTGGACTCAACAGGCATAAAAAAAGTCAATGACGTGCCTGTAGTCGGAGTAATCGAGGATATGTATATTGATTCTCCGGTGGTGCCTGTTTTCCCTTCTGTATATGTAATGTCGGATCGGCAACCGTGGGAAGCACAGGGGGAAAGCACTAAATTTTATGCGTACAAATACACGAAAGAATCGCGATATGCTACCGAAAAAGAGATCAAGCGGATAGCGACGGAGGATGTCGGAAATCGTTCTTCTACTATTTTAAATATGGAGGAATTATACGCCGAATACACCAAATCTGAACGCTATTTGCTTATCCTGTTGAGTATAATGACCGCGGTAGCGATTCTGATAGCTGTTTTTGGGGTGTATTCAATAGTTACTCTTGCGTGCAACCGGCGACGGAAAGAGATCGCCATCCGAAAAGTAAACGGGGCAAAAGCATGGGAGATTTTCCTGCTCTTCTTCCGGCAATACTTTATGGTCACGATGCTCTCGTGCATCGTGGCATTCCCGATTGGAATGTACATTATGCAACGCTGGTTAGAACAATATACACGAAGAATATCTATGGAGTGGTGGATTTTCGCCGGAATATTCCTCCTGGTCGTGCTGGCGAGCATCTTTTCCCGCGTCCGCCGGGCAGCAAGAGAGAATCCGGCGGAAGTGGTTAAGTCGGAGTGATATAATGTGCCAATGTGTCGATATGCTGATATGTATCGTCCTGAAAGTTGTTTACAAGGGACTTATTAAATACTGATTATAGTTTGTAAAAAATAGTTTTAATTCTGGCATAGGTTTACAGAGCCGTCGAGATGCGGCATAACGAATAAGTAAATGAAAATGACAATCCGTACATTAAACCGGTTCCGTTTATACACGCTAGTGAATATCCTGGGCATGGCATTAAGCCTGGGCTGCGTTATCCTTATTGCCCGGTATGTGCACCAGGAGACGACGGTGAATCATTTCGCGACTGATCTGGAGCGAACCTACCTGATGACCGAAGAGGATCAAAACGGACAACGCACCTACCGCGGAGCCCGTGATTGGGATCAAGACGGCGATTACCTCGACCCGTTGAGTCACGAAGCAATCGAATGTTTCTCGGTCTTTATTCCTTACGAGGAAGATCATATTTATGGCCCGGTTTGTCCCAGGAAAACAAGAAGAGGCGGTGGCTTACCTCTCGAACCTTTATAAAGAGATGAACGATAATGCGGAGTTCCCTTACAGCTTGTTGGAGGATGATATTGCCCGGCTTTACGAAGAGGATAAACGTGTCAGCAATGTATATGTGTTGTTTGCCCTGTTGGCTATATTTATTTCCTGCATGGGTCTGTTCGCCCTTTCGTTATTTGATATCCGGCAACGGTACCGTGAAATTGCACTGCGCAAGGTCAACGGTGCCACGACGAGGGATATCTCGCGGTTGTTACTGAAAAAATACGTGCAATTGCTGGCCGTCGCTTTCGCGATAGCGGTTCCCGCGGCACTCGTCGTTATCCATAAATATCTCGAAGGGTTCGCGCATAAAGCACCCGTCTCGTGGTGGCTGTTCGCGATCGCCGGCGTGACGGTGGTCGCCATCTCGTTGCTCACGCTTGTATGGCAAGTACAGAAAGCAATGAAAATCGATCCCGCGAAGGTATTGAAGGGAGAATAAACATGATCGTTGTTCAAGTGACTTAAAATCATCTGGGAACAGACTTATCCCGAAGAATATTTCACGTTTACGGATGTATATCGTACATTTGTACAGCGGAATAGCAAAATTACGGAGATGTCGCATTTGCTGCAGATGTATTCGCTCATCAGCGTTCTGCTCACCTGTTTCGGGTTGTTCGGAAAAAATGAAGTAATCGTATGAAAACAAAACGGATCCAGCTACTTTTTCTCTCTGCCTTTCTGATTATGTATGTTTCGGCACAAACTACCCATCCTGTCTTGATCGAAGGCCGTATTACGAACACCACGGAAAAACAGGTGACCCTATTCATTGCAGATGAAAATGGCCTGGGTGATATCGATACCATCCCGTTACAGGAGGATGGCAGTTTTCGTTACCTCACGTATCGGATTACCATCCCGCAGAAGACGAGCCTCAGGAACAAGGATATACAGTTGAACGATTTTTTTATCGCTCCGGGATATCACCTGACAATTACAGGCGACGGAACGGATTTTCTGACGTTAATGAAATCCGCGAAAATTGAAGGGGCCGAAAGCAATCGTTACAAACTCTTACACGATTCCATCATGGTTGCCCGTATGGACAGGACACAGTGGTATGAATTGAAAGGGGACTCGTTGCTGGAATATATCCGTAACCAAAAGCATTTAACGGATTCCCTTGAAAAGGTCGTGTTTCATAAAAACGATACTACCGATCCCTATTTATCCTATTTCGGGCGAATGACCTACCTGAATAACCAATTTCAAAACCTTTATTTCCTTCTGGCCGCCGTAACCATGAAGCAACTGGAGGAGGAAAAAGCCTGCTCTTTTGCCTTGGAAACAGCCGATAAGACGATCCTGAATAATCTTTTTGAGGAAGAATACATGATTTCTGACATGTATAAAACCTGGTTCCTATCGCAGTATCGAACCTATTTGATCAATAAAGATACGGAGAATAACCCGGAGATGGAAAACACGTTGCTCTATCGACTGGAAAAAGTAAAAACCGGGTTCCCGGGAAAAGCCGGAGAATATGTGCTCTTTAACTTAATGGGAGGGAATATCGACACGAATATCAGGACACTGGAACAACTGAATACGTACCGATCGGAGGTTGAGCCGTATATAGCCTCTCTTAGCAACGAGAAATACCGACAGTCGCTAATCAGCGCCTTCGAAGAAAAAGAGCGCTTCCTGAAGCTGACACGGGTGGGGCAACCCGCACTCGGTTTCAGCCTTAAGAGCAGTACCGGTGAAACATACTCGCTGGAACATTTTCAGGGGAAAGTGGTGTACATCGACTTGTGGGCGAGCTGGTGCGGGCCGTGCAGAAAAGAGATTCCCGCGCTTCGGGCGTTCTATGAGAAGTACAAGGACGACGATCGTATTGAGATTGTCGGGATAGCCGTACACGACGGATATAACGATTGGAAAAAGGCTCTGGAAGAAGATAAACCCGAATGGCTGCAACTTCACGATGCCAATGGTGTCGTCACACAAGCTTACGAGGCAAATGCCATTCCCAAGTACATCCTGATCGATAAAAAAGGGAATATAGCGGATATGAATGCTCCAAGTCCAGGTAATAGGGAAACGTTAGTTGACAAATTAAATGCAGAATTAAACAAGTAAAATCTTTACAAAATGAAACGAGCATGAAAATCATTCTTCCCCAAGAACATGATCAAAAGCGAGTTCACTAAAGTTAGTCATTTGCTCGCTATGGCAAAGTTCAAGCAAGTTTGACTTTGCTCATTTAGCTTAAAGGAAATGTTCCATAAGATATCTTTGAAAATAAAAGTTTTAATCATATGAAAACAACAGATTATTTACTTATTGCACTGTTTGCCCTGACAGGGTTGAATATGCAGGCACAGACAAAATCAGTGGAACTGCCGCCAGCGGCATTCGCCAACACACGCTCACTGGAAATCAGCAGGGTGACTCTTTCGGACACGGCCACAGTACTTGAAATGGAGGCATTTTATACTCCCGGATACTGGATAAGGATCGTATCGGACAGCTATCTACAGGCCGAGGGGGAGAAATACATGATCCGCAGCGGTGAAGGCATCGACCTGGATTCGCTCTTCTGGATGCCCGAATCGGGCGAGGCTTCGTTCCGATTGGTGTTTGACCCCTTACCTTCACACACAGAGACATTCGATTTCATCGAAAGCGATTGCGAGGATTGTTTCAAGATCTACGGCATCGACCTGGTGCATAACCGTATGGACTTGCCCGAAATTTCCCTTCAATTCAGGGGCGATCATCAGCCGGAACCCGGATTTAAGACAACATGGCAAAGAGGGGAAACAACCGTGAGTGGCATACTGTGGAAGTATATACCGGGCACAGTCGACTGGACATTGATTTACCGCAATCCAATCACCGGAAGTGAAAATATCGTCCCTGTTGAAGTCGCCGGGGACGGCACATTCAAAACCACAATAACGGTACACAGTCCTACCAATCTTTATCTGGCATCACGAGCCGCCTATATCCCTATCAAGGTGGCTCCCGGCGAAGAATCAACCATCCTTGTCAATCTTCCGGAAATCCATCGTGCGGGCAGCCGGTTATTGAAAGAGCAACCGCCATACGGGAAGAAGTATTACTATGGAGGGTATCTTGCAGGGTTGAACAGCGATTTGACCAATGAGGACATTTCATATGCCGTACAGCTGAATTATGCCGATTCCATTGCAGATATGGATCTGAATGAGTACAAAGATTTCATAATGGATAAATACCATGAAAGTATTGAAAACAACAACGCACTGGATATCCACCCCCTTGCCAAGAAAATTGTCAATATCAAGGAAGCCGTTTCGTTACAGAATAAACTTGTATTTGCCGACTGGGAGATCATGGAGGCAAACAGGAAAAAACACAACCTATCGCAGGAAGATGCCCAAAAAGCATATACACCTGTTCAGAAGGCCGATGATTACAATGATTTCTATCAGTTGATCCCTTATAACGATATGGATATACTGATGGTGCCCGACATCTCTTATACCATACGCGGTTTGGGTTTCGCGAGGCAGGATTCAAACGACCCGTATGAAGTGGTGCGGTATTTGTCACAACACGAGGAAGTAGCCCAGGAGGACCGGGAGTTCTTAAAAAATTATCTTGCCGCTCAGGAAAAAAAAGAGGAATTTGAAGGGGAAGTATCCCTGGAATCTGTAGCTACCAAATATCAGGATCTGGCTGATCAATATGTCAAAACAGCGATAGGTGAAGGGTTCCTGTCGCGTATATGGAAAAGTGATGATGGTTTGATGCTCGACCTGATAAAAGCGCAAAAGCTGAGTACGGGCATACAGGATTTCAATCCTCTTACAGAGGAGCAAAAAGAGGAGCTTTCCGGTTTTCCGGAAGTGATCCGGCAGGTTATACTGGAGGAAAACGAGATGTTGCTGGCAAGAATTGAAGAAAACAAGAAGAAAACGGGATATACCGTGCTCAACACACCTGCGAATGCCGATGAAGAGCTGTTCGTGGAGATGATGAAACCATTTAAAGGGAAAGTGATTCTGGTGGATGTATGGGCAACGTGGTGCGGGCCGTGCCGCATGGCAAACAAGGCGATGGAGCCGCTGAAAGCGCAGTTAGCCGATGAGGAAGATCTGGTGTTTCTGTATCTGGCAGGTGAAAACTCGCCTGAAAATACGTGGAAGAATATGATCACCGATTTAAAAGGTGAGCACTACAGGGTAAATCAGGCTCAATGGGATTATCTGAGCGAGAGCCTGAATGCAAGAGGGGTTCCCACCTATCTTATCATCGACAGGGAAGGGAATCATACGTTCCACTCCGTGGGGTTCCCGGGTGCAGACACCATGAAAAGGGAACTGATGAAAGCATTGGGGAAATAGATATAAATGTGCATGGGCATTACTGACCACAGACTGCTGCTGGTACTCTTTAAAATTTGAAATAATGTTTTAAGCGAAAACTCCCTGATTAAAAGAAATCACCGTTCCACAACATCGAAAAGAATTGCAGGAGCGGCATAATAAAATTACGGAAATATCGCATTTGCTAAAGATGTAAACGAAAAATCGTATGAAGACAAAACAGATCTTCCTCATTACTCTTTTCCCTTTGCTTTTTGCATGCCAGCAGCAGGAAAAGACAAATTATCTCCCTTTCAGTCAGCAGCAGGAGCCTGAAAAAGGAAAGAAAGCAGTGATAGAGGGCAGAATCAGCAACCTTCAGGTGTACCCTCACGTGCGAAAGATACAATTGATACTACCCGACTTTTCCTTAATGGGGGAAGTGCATACTTCGCCCCTCGACTCATCGGGTGTCTTCCGATTTGAAATATACCCGGTGGCCCCGCGAGAGTTCTCGCTAACTCCCATCCAAGACAGGATGTTGATTGCTCCAGGGGATAGCTTGTATATCGAACATGATTTTGCAGATTTCATGAATACCCATGTCTCAGGAATAGGTTCGGAAGTAAATATGCAAATCATTCGATTCCGGAATGGTTATTTAGGTCGGTATTTTTTTGATTATGATACTCCTTATCTTGAATTCAAAAGCCTTTGTGATAAGCAACTGGAGGAGACATGGGAGAAGCTGAAAGTGTTTCAGGCAGACAACAACACTTCGGAGGTTTTTAACCGGTGGGCAGAAAAGCAGGTGAAGATCGATTATTTCACGGCGCTGATACACTTCCCGTATCAGTATTATTTGCGGTCACGCAAAGAGTTCACGGAGAAGGATGCTTACTATTCCTTTATTTCCGAACTGGAGCAGACCATTGATCAAACCATGATCTTGACCGATTATTTTCATGTGGTGGAGTGGTTTAATATGCTAAATTTGATTGGGGTAGATCTGGAACGGGAAGTCAAAGAGGCTCCCTTACCTCTTAAAGAAAGCATGAATTTACTTTATGAATCCACGGACAATCCCTTTTTATCCCAATTCGCGGTTGCATCGTACGTGAGCATCGAAACGAAGTCAAATCGCACGGAGACAATCGATGAAGTAGAGGAAGAGCTACACCGGATGATTACCGATCCTTTCCTGCGTGCCTCGTTGCAGGGGGAGTACAACCGGGTGAAAAAATACCAGGCTAACCCGCGCGTTTATTCGGATGCCGTGATGGGAAATAACAGGCTGAAAAGGTCCGGTGCGGGTGTTTACCCGGAAGATTCAGCTAACGTAGTGAAGCACCTTCTCGAAACAAATCGAGGTAGAGCACTCTATATTGATGTATGGGCCACGTGGTGTCGTCCCTGCATAGTGCAAATGCCGTATAGTGAAGAATTGTCCGATCACTTTGAAGGCGAGCCGATAATGTTTGTCTACCTTTGCACGGGTGATAGCCGCGAACAGTGGCAGGAAACCATTGAAAAATACGATCTATCAGGGGTGCATATCTACCTTTCGGAAAGTGAAAGGATGGATATGATGAAACGTTTCAACATCAAAGGTATTCCATACTACCTGTTATTTAACCAGGAGGGTGTTATGGTCGATTATGGCGTACACCTGCAACCGAGCATTCCCGAAACAAAAACAGCCATTGAAAAATTATTGAAATAATGGCCCGCTGCTTTTTCAGATGCCAATGTGTCCCATTGAAAACTTTTCCAGCTTACTTTTATATGATCGCTATCTTTGAATTGCGACAGTGCAGTCTCAAAATTTCTTTTTCCGATGTAACAGAAGGGACACATTACATCGCTCCATATTTCAATGTTCATTTTAGTCTTATGTATAGTTGTTATTGATTCTATTTTCACGAGAGCGCTTCGGGTTGGGGCGCCTCTCCGGTTGATCTGAACCGGGTTTCGGGAAGGGGGATAAATTCCTGGTTGTCGTTGGGCGGCAGTATAATCCTGCCTTCCTTCCAGTCGGCCTTTGCCTGCTCTATACGCTCCCGCCGGGAGGAGACAAAGTTCCACCAGATAAACCGCTCACCCAGAGGCTCCCCGCCCAGCAGCATGAGAGTGCAGTCTTTGGTGGCCGTCAGTATTGGATTCTCCGTCCTGGAAAAGACCAGCATCTGTCCCATCGAGTATTCTCGGCCGGCAATCTCCAGCTCTCCCTTCGCGATATAGACACCCCGCTCGGAGTGCTCCCGTGGAAGATTCAACTTAGTGCCGGCATCCAGCTTTACATGTAGGTAAAACAGGGGGGAGTGCGTGCTGACATTGCTTTTCAGCCCGTAGGCATCCCCCGCGATAAGGCGTATCCAGACGCCCTTGTCGGAATAGGTGGTGAGCTGCTCGGGCTGGTAATTGGCAAAAGTGGGTTCGCATTCTTCGTCCCTCTCGGGCAGTGCTACCCAGGTCTGTACCATTTCCAAAGAGCTGTTCGCCAGCAGTTCGGGGTCTTCAAACCGCTCGGAATGGGATATGCCCTTGCCGGCAGTCATCCAGTTGACTTCCCCGGGCCGGATGGTTTGCAGGGAACCCAGGCTGTCGCGATGGGTTACCCGTCCGTCGAAAAGATAGGTGACGGTAGAAAGCCCGATATGAGGGTGGGGCAGTACATCCATTGCGGTTACTTCTGCCGGTTGCAGCGTAAGGGGACCGGCATGATCCATGAAAATAAAGGGACCTACCATGCGTCGCTCGCGGAAAGGAAGGATACGACGCACTTCAAGTGTGGCGCTTATGGCGGCGCGGCGGGCGTTGATGATTAGTTCTGGCATAATATTATTTTTTACTGAGTGAGTCGCTTTTTGATAGTGGCGGTTTCATACTTTCAATCAATCCGGTAAAATAACATTACAAAAAGCGGTTTAGTTTTTAACCTCCGTAAAAGTATAAAAAATATATTACGCAAGGGTAAATGTCTCCTTCCATGTTTGTAAACGAGTGAACAATATCGGAAAAACTATTGTTTATCTTATGGTTACATATTTTGGATTTGGAATGTAAATGGATTTGACAGTTGCAAACCCATAATAATTATCATTATGAGGCACATCATTTTAAACCTGTTTTTTATGTTGAGTATTGTATTGTTTGCAGCCGGATGTTCCGGTAGCGGGAGCGGAGAGAGAAGTGTTAGTGGAGAGAGTAGACCCGAAGCGGCCGGACCGGATATAATGCTATCGGGCAACTGTCCCCAGGTAGCGGTGTTATTGACCGAGGGATTTCAGGATGCCGAGGCCTATATGCCGATCGGTTATCTGGAGAACAAAGATATAGATATTACGGTGATAGGTCCCAAAACGGGGCGGGTGAAAGCCTATAACAGCGATTTTGAAATCGTGGTACAAAAAACAGTGGGTGAGGTGAGCATCGATGAATTTGACGCACTGATCCTGCCGGGAGGAAAAGCGCCTGCCGTGCTGAGGGAAGACCCGACAGTAGTGGCGTTTGCGAAAAATTTCTTCCATACAGGGAAGCCGGTGGCTGCTATCTGTCACGGCCCGCAGGTATTGGCTACTGCCGGGGTACTTCAGGAAGTGACCACGACCGGTGTGGGATCTATCCGGGAGGAACTGGAAGATGCCGGTGCGAATTACGTGGACGAGGCATTGGTAATAGATGGAAATCTGATCACTTCGAGGGTGCCGGACGATCTGCCGGTGTTCAGCAAGGCTATCGAGGAAGCGATCAAAAAGGCTCGCTGATCCGTCTTTTTCCACTCTCTGTTCGGCAGCGGATTTACTGCTCTCTTACTTTTATGCCGACGGCTTTCAGTTGTTGCCAGCCCGCTTTGTCGGTCAGCCGTATCATGAAGTGATAATCGCCGGTATCCACATCTTCCGGGATATAGATACTTTGTTCAGCTTCGTAAGAAACCACCCCTTGGGGAATAGGGAAACTTTCATTGTAGACAAACGGATTGACCGGTGTTTTCTTTTCATCCGGTTCACATTCCACATCATCCGTGCTGTGTGAATGATGATCAAAATTATTATGGATCTCGATATTATAATTTCCCAATTCCCCGTTATCGGTGAAAACCGCTTTAAAAGTAAAGCTCTCCCCTTTATATACTATATCGCAGGTTAAAGGAAAGGCCGATACCCCGCTCATATCGATCACCGGTTTCTCCATATCGTGATCGTCTTCCCGACCGCATGAAAGCAACAACCCAACAGCGGCCAGACAAAGTAAAGTTTTTCGGATCATATATTTTCTTTTAAAAGCCTATGGCCATCAATAAGATAACGGCCATAGGCAAAGTTTTTAATTAGTGATCATCGTCATGGTCATCTTCATCGGATTCCATGATTGTCAAATGCGATTCCGCTTCGCCTGTCTGTCCCTGCTGGTCTATCACGGACAGATGCAGGTGGTATTCGCCTTCCGGTGCTTCAGACGGTATTGCCAGGTGCTCATGGAATGTGGTGTTTTTTACTCCTACATATTGGGCATCGGTATATACCTTATTGAATGTGTAATCTCCGTCTTCCTGATGGACTTCTACTGCTATTTCCCGGATCAACCCGTCGGCGGTTATCTCCGCTTCAATATGGGCCTCCGATCCGGCATAAGCGATCTTGTCATTCGGGTTATCATGGCCCGACCCCAGTTCGGTAATCTTGACGGTTGGGGCTAAAGGCTTATCATCTTTATCACAGGAAGATAAAAATAGTACGCTAGCGCTGAGAAAGAGCATTGCTCCCCAAAATAATTTTCTTTTCATAATTTGTTTGATTTTAATGATTTATATAAATGATGATTGTTTTACGAGGGTATCTCACAATATGATCTTCCCCTCTTTTACCTGTACTCTTGTTTAAAAATATATCTAACTTTTTGCGGACTCATCCATCGTTATCGTGAATTAAAAAGTAAAGCCAAACATTACGGATATATTCCTGCCGGGTTCAGGGATACCGATCAACCGGTAGAAACCGGTATGGTCGTAATATCGCTTGTTTAGCAGGTTCTGTATCTGTAACCGCAATTTCATGGCGTTATTCCTTATTTGCCAGCTACGCCCCAGTGACAGGTTGAGTAGTTGGTAACCTTCCGTTTTTTCTTCCGGAGGAACAATCCTTTCCTGGGAGCCTGTTACCTTGTATTCCAACAGTATATCGCCGTCAGTTCCCAAAAAGCCGCGACCGGGGTGGTAACCGATACTGAAATTGGCAGACCAGGGAGGAGAGAAGGGAAGTGAATACCCCTTTTTATCTCCGGAAAGCTGTTCCGCGTATAAATATTCCGATTGCATTCCCAGGGTGAATTGCCGGGTTAGCTGTAATTGTATGTCCGTTTCAAAACCATAGCGGATCACCCTGGCCTGTGCATAGTGATACATTTGCAGTCCCTCGTAATATTCCGGAGTGGGATTCAGGTATATATAATTGGGGAAGTAGTTCAGGAAAGGCTCCCATTGGATTGTCATCATGCTGTTTTGCCAACTGATCCCCATGTCCATCTGATACGCCTCTTCTGCCTGCAGGTTGTAGTCCCCTCTTTCATAGCGGAATATATGATAATTCACACCGTCCGAGCCCAACTCTTTAGGGGTAGGTGCCCGGAAACTCTTGCCGATATTGGCTTTCAGCATCCACTCGCCTCGTTGGTAGTTTAATCCTGTTGACCATGTGAAACTGCCGAACTTTTTCCGCAGGTCGGCAGCCCGTTCCTTATGTACAAGATTACCGTGCTCATCCGGTGTCTCATACCAGTCCCGGTAACTATCGATGTGTATCTTCACCTTATCGGCACGTACACCCGTACTGAGGATCAAGTCATCTGAGATATGGTAGCGGCCATAGACAAACATTCCCACGCTTGTAGTGCGAAAATCAGGGATCACAAAACCCCATCCGCCCCTTTTGTTGTGTTGATGCTCCATCGAGAATCCGCCTTGTAAGCTGAGTCGATCTTTCACCGGCATTCTGAGAAGGGTGGTGGCGGTATAGGTATTTTTGTCGAATTTACGCTCCATCGGGTTAGGGGGAACAGGCATGTACCCATGCGATACGGGTTCGGATAATTCCTCCCGGAGATTCTTCTGGAATGCGATATTTCCCTCCCAGGTGACAGAGCCGATGCGCCATACCGAGTTATTGACCAGTTTGAAATGATTGACCGAATGATAGGGTAGGTCGATATCCCGGAAAGATCGGTCATAATTTATGTCAGACAGTCGAACCTCCAGGCCGTGCGCATCGGCAAAGAAGCCGCTCCGGGTATTGATATTCGAGATCAGCAGGTTCGACCGGAAATTCTTTCCCAGGAAGCCCAGTGTAACGCCGGCGTTCCGGTCTCTTCCCGCCGTGTTACGCAAACGTCTGTCCTTTAACCGGATGTAGTAAGAGTAGTATTGTATGCTGTCTGTCGGTACTTTATAATCTGCATAATCCATATAGGTGGCGTTCACTTTATAATACCACCTGTCTATCCGGCCGGCAACCTGTCCCGAGACTCCCATCGACTCGTTATTGCTCCTTCCGTACAGATTGATATTGCCTTCTGTCCTTTCCGTGGGAATGTAATTGTTACGCAGTTGGATCGCTCCGCCAATGGCATCCGATCCGTATAAAAGAGACCCCGGCCCTTTTACGATCTCCACTTCATCGACCGAGAACTGGTCTATTTCCAGGCCGTGATCCTCGCCCCATTGCTGCCCTTCATGTTTTATCCCGTTTTCCGTCACGATCATCCTGTTAAATCCCAGACCCCTGATAGCAGGCTTGGATTGACCGGAGCCTATGGTCATAGCCCTTACCCCGGGAATTTTTTCTAAGCTTTGCATCAGGCTCCCGGAAAAGTTCTCTTCTATATAGGATTTGTCGACCCGGACAATATTCTGTGCCGACTTCATCTGGATATTCCTCTTGCGATCTCCCCTTACGATCACCTCTTCCAACTCTATCGGCGTTTTCTCCTCATCCGGTATATTCACGCCGATCGTATCGGGTGGCTGTGGAAACTGGGACGGCTGGAGTGTCGTGGGTGTCGTGGGTGTTTGAACTGATTGAGCCCGTAAATTACCCCATAAAAAAAGAAGGACTATGGAATATACCAATTTTATCTGCATCTGTCTGTTGTAAGAAATCCCGATGGCCAGCCGTGGACAGTCATCGGAAAAAGTGAAATACTTTGCAAATATACAAAATATTCAATTGCAACAATGATGCAGTATAAAAAAATTATTTTTGCGGAATTGGAGGAGATGAAATAACCTGTGGAGTAAGGATGGAAGGAGTATTAGGGTAAGCGCGCCAGTGGCTCAACGAAAAAGAAAGAGTGATTTTGTTACAAAAAAAGGTGAAAGATGCGGATTATTGATAAAATAGCTGTACATTCGTAACATAATATCATTTGAAGTGTTGTTGCATTATGACAGTAGAAGAAATTTTACATGCCCACGATCTGAAAAATACCGGCTGCAGGAAATATATCCTTGGTGAGCTGCTGAAAAACGAAGCGGCGATGTCGGAGAATGAGTTGAAAGAGTTTTACCCTGATCTTTTCGACCGGGTTACACTATACCGAACCTTGAAGACGTTGGAAGACCGGGGCATTATCCATCGGATCGTGCTGAATGACAATACGGTAAAATATGCGCTGAACAGGCATCACCATGATGACAAAGTGCATTCCCATTTCCATTGTGAGAAATGCGACGAGGTATTGTGTTTAGATGGCACCACGCAGTTTGATGCGGAGTTACCGAAAGGTTTTGTTATCAAGGATGTGTTTGTCGTTGTAGAGGGCCTCTGCGCTGATTGTGTGCATATTTCCTGAAACCGGTCGTAGTGAAGTGAGACACTTTTACCTCATTCTGGTGATACCGTGAAATGGCGGGGACGATGTGAAAAACAAAGAGACGCAGGGTGATCACGCGCCTCTCTGATTCCTTTAATGAAAACTGTTACCGGTTCTTTTTCATCTATTTTTTCGGAGTATTTGTCATATAAAATACCAATGTACTCCCGTTTATGATATCTTCGTAGGTGATGAATTTCTTGTCATAGGGCTGTCCGTTCAGTTCTATCTTCTCTACATACATATTTTCTGCCGAAAGATTTTTCGCCTCCATGGTGAAGTGTTTCCCGTTGCCCACATTGATGCTGGCTTTGGGGATCTGCGGGGCGCCGATGACTAGTTCTCCGCTCACCGGATTCATGGGGTAGAAGCCTATTGCGGAGAACATATACCATGCCGACATCTGTCCGCAGTCGTCGTTACCGATCAATCCGTCCGGTTTGTTCCGGTAGAAATCGGTGGTGATCCGGCGTATCAGCCGCTGCGTATCTTCCGGCCTGTCGAGATAGGAATAGATGTAGGCCACGTGGTGGCTCGGTTCATTGCCGTGTGCGTACTGACCGATAAGGCCGGTCACGTCGGAGAGTTGACCGGTGGTTTCCTGCGTGGTGTTGAAGAGATAGTCGAGTGCCTTTCCCGCGGCCTCTTTTCCGCCCATCAGTTCAATGAGTCCTGGGATATCCTGCATCACGTGCCACGTATATTGCAGAGCATTGCCTTCCGTATAATGGCCCCCGATCTGAGAATCGGCATGCGCCAGTTCATAAGGATCGAAAGGGGAGAGCCATTCGCCTTTGGAATCTTTGGGACGCATGGCGTTGGTCTCCTTGTCGAACAGGTTCCTGTAATAGCCGGCCCGTTTCATAAAAAATTCATAATCTTCTGTTTTCCCTAATTTTTTTGCCATCTGTGCGGCGGCATAGTCGCTGAATCCGCATTCAAGTGTGCGGGAAACCGACTCCACCTTGATCAGGTCGTAGGGATAGTAACCGTATTGATCGTAGATATCCCAATTGGATTTGTAGTGCTTGCTTTCGGTGATCGATCTTTTGATCTCCCGGTAGGCCCTCTCCGCATCGAACCCATCGAATCCTTTCAGGTAAGCATCCACGATCATGGAGACGGAGTGGTTGCTGATCATGGTATAAGTCTCCTGTCCCATCAGCGCCCAGATGGGGAGATGCCCCTTTTGCCCGCTGTAGTCGACCATGGAATTCACCAGGTCGGAGACGATCTCCGGACTGAGGATGGTGTACATGGGGAAAGCGGCGCGGAAGGTGTCCCACTGTGAGAGGGTGGAGTAGAACTTTCCGGTGGGCGACTGTGTGATCTCGCGGTTGGGCCCTACATAACGCCCATCGACATCGGCGATGTTGTTGGGCTGTATATAGAGGTGGTAAAGCGACGTGTAGAAATTGACCTTGTCATCTTCCGTCCCCTCTATCTCCACTCGTGAAAGATAGCTGTTCCAAGCCTTTTTGGCGTCGCGGTGCACCTCGTCGAAATCCCATCCGTCCCCTTCGGCGGCGAGGTTTTTCTTTGCTCCCTCAACGCTTGTGGTGGACATGGCGATCTTCATTTGCAGGGTAGGATCGTTCTGCATGTCGAAGGTAAAGATATATCGGGGTGCTTTCTCCCGTGGATCCCGCGGTTCGAGCTGTTCCGAAGAAAGGATCGGTTTGTCGAACTCGATAGCGAAATAGTAAGTGCGTTCTACCCATTCGGTGCGGCGGGTATAGCCGGTAATAAGGCGGTCGCTTTCGATGTTGACCTTATTGTCGAGCACATGGGTGAAGAGCCGGTCTTGCTGCCATACCAGCCCGCTCTGGAAGTCGGCCAGCATATTCGCCGGTTTGCCCTCGGCAAAGGTGTAACGGTGAAACGCCACATGCGGGGTGGTGGTAATCTCTACGTTTACCTCATTATCAGCCAGTTCTACCGCATAGTAGCCGGGAGAGGCTTTCTCCGTAGCCTTGTCGAAGCTACTGCTCAAATCGTCGCGTTTCCTGCCGGAGAAAGGCTGCATCAGCAGATCGCCCAGATCGACGCATCCCGTACCGTTCAGCCTGTTCTGTGAAAAGCCGTTGATACGCTCATCATCGTAGAAATAGCCGGAACAGTATTCCCATGAGAAATTGCCTGTCTCCGGTCCCGGCTGCATCATCCCCAGGGGGTATGTGGCGCCCGGAAAAGTATGTCCCGTGAACGCCGTTCCGATAAAGGGGTTTACATATTGGGTAAAGTCCTTCTCACGGTCGTTTTCCGGTGTTTGTGTACAGGAAACGACCGGAAGTGCAAGTAAAGCAAATAGAATTGGTTTTATTTGCTGTAAGATATTTGTCATTTGTTTATTTATTGTTCGCATACGATTTTATTATTTCGGATTTGACTACGTCGATTCTTAATTCAGGATTTCGAATTTCAGGATTTCGAATTTCAAAATTTCAAGATTTAGCTACGCTGATTTTGGCTCCGCCGAACGTTGTTTCAATTCAGATTTCATCATCAAATCATTGAATCATCAAATCATCAAATCAATTAAATCTCATTACCCCATTATTCACATTGGCACATTATTCAATCCTCCCTCTTTGCCCGTCTGGTCTCCCAGACAAAGTAGGCGATCAGTCCGATGAAGGCAAAGAGCGCCACGATCTGCGCTCCTGTGCCGTGGGGATCACTCCATAGGTTGAAGTTAAGCGCGTTGCCGTCTCCCGTTATAAATATGATCAGTGCACCCAGTACGCCGAAGAGCGCTGCACCTGCGATAAATCCGGAAGAGATGAGGATAGCGCGCTGATGGCGTGCATTTATCAACTGCTTATCAGCGCCTTTTTTGTTAATCCAATGGTTGAGCAATCCACCCACGATAAGCGGAGTATTCAACTGGAGCGGGATAAACATACCGAGAGCGAATGCCAGGGGTGACACACCGAGCCAGTTCACAAGGATAGCGATCACTGCGCCGATACCCAGCAGCATCCAACTGACGCCGCTTCCTGCCATCAACGGTTCTATGATGGCAGCCATGGCGTTGGCCTGTGGGGCCACCATTGGATTGGGATGTTCAGGCGTAGCCACGAAGCCGTATGCCTCGTTCAGGATAAAGATCACCGCACCGACGGTAGCAGCCGAAACCAGCGTTCCGAGGAACTTGTAGGATTCCTGCTTTGCGGGGGTAGTACCAATCCAGTAACCGATCTTCAGGTCAGTGACAAAACCACCCGCCATGGAGAGCGCAGTGCAGACGATACCACCGATGATCAATCCGCTTACCATTCCCCGCCAGCCTTCCAGCCCCACGGCAACAAGGATCACCGACGAGAGGATCAGTGTCATCAGCGTCATTCCCGATACGGGGTTGGTACCCACAATAGCAATGGCGTTGGCGGCGACGGTGGTGAAAAGGAACGATATTATGGTGATGGTGAGCAGGGCTACAATAGCCTGTATAAGCGTAATCTCCACACCGATGATCAGGAAGATAAAGACAGCGATGAGCGTGAGGAACAGGAACAGCATCACGAATGACATCTTCAGGTCGCGGCTCGTACGCTTTACGTCCGTCTCCACGGTGCCCGTAGCCACCTTTTTACCGACGGCCAGCTTAAAGGCGCTGCCGATCACGCCGGAAGATTTAATAATCCCTATGATACCCGCCATGGCGATGGCGCCGATACCTATCGGGCGTACATATTCTGCGAAGAGCGCTTCGGCCGACATCGCCGCAAACGGGTTCACACCCCCGCCCGCGGCTGCGGCTAACGCACCGATCTCATTCACCAACGGGATCAGTACCAGCCAGGAGAGTAACGAACCTACCGTGATGATCAGGGCATATCGCAATCCCACCAGGTAGCCGAAACTGAAGATCAGGGCGCTCACATTGAATTTGAGCACCATCTTGAATCGCTCGGCCATCAGGGCGCCGGCAGGAATGATGCGTGTGGTGATCTCTTCGCTCCAGAGGCGGAAAGCAGAGAAACAGAAATCGAATAACCCTCCGATGAGTCCACTGGTGATCAGCAATTTTGCTTTGTTGCCACCCTTTTCTCCGGTCATCAGGATCTCGGTAGTGGCTGTGGCTTCGGGAAAAGGCAATTTTCCGTGCATATCTTTCACGAAATATTTACGGAAGGGGATAAGGAAGAGGATTCCCAGGAATCCCCCCAATAGTGACGAAAAGAAGATCTGCCAGAAGTTGATCTGAATTTCGGGGTATCTGGCCTGCAGGATATAGAGTCCCGGAATGGTGAAGACCGCTCCTGCGACAATCACTCCCGAGGAGGCGCCGATGGACTGGATAATGACATTCTGCCCCAGCGCGTTCTTCTTGCGGAAGGCAGCCGATGCGCCCACGGCTATGATGGAGATAGGGATGGCCGCTTCGAAGACCTGACCGATCTTCAGGCCGGAATAGGCTGCCGCTGCCGAAAAGATGACCGCCATAAGCAATCCCATTCCTACCGACCAGGAGGTCACTTCCCTTACCGGCTTATCGGGTGGAAGTACCGGTTTGTATTCTTCTGCCGGCTGTAATTCCCGGTATGCATTCTCGGGCAATTCCGTAATTTTCTTTTCTTCTAATTCCATATATTTGATCTATTAATGTGCCAATGAGACTAATGTGCCAATGTGCCAATGTGAATAATATGACGAATGTGACGATGGGACTTATAAGAATAATTGATTTGATGATTCAATGATTCGATGATGAAATCCTGAATTGAAACAACGTTCGGCGGAGCCAAAATCGACGTAGTCAAATCTTGAAATCCTGATTCCCACCTCCTACATCCTACATCCCCACATCCTAATTTCCCGTTCCCGAAATTTTTGCCGAAAATACAAAAAAATATGTAAAAGGAGACCCTATTTTCGTAACTTTGTCGTAAATTGAAATAGAATCATGAGTGGAAAGTGTGTAGGCGATTAGGTTGATTTCATGATTTGACGATTTAATTTTGAAATCCTGGTTCCCAGATCCAACATCTTAAATCCCAAATCCCAAATCCCAAATCCAACATCCTAAATCCAACATCCCATATTTTAAAATGAATTATATTTGTATTTCTAAAACTTTAAGACAAGAGAGATGAGAAAACTTCTTTTTACCGCCATGACGGCGATATGTGTTGTGACGGCATCGGCACAGCACTATACACTGGAAGATCTGTTGAGTGACGAATTTGCGCCCCGCAGCATAACGGCGATGGTGTCGTCGGAAGACGGGACGCATTTTTACCAGGCCGATCCGCAACAGACGGCGGTGATCAAATATTCCTATTCCACTGGCGAGGCGGTGGATACCCTGTTCAATACGCGTACGGCCCGGAACTGTTCCTTCGACAATTTTCAGGGGTTTCTGGTGAGTTCCGATGAGAACCGGGTGCTGATCTACAGGGACCGGGAACAGGTATACCGCCATTCGTTCCGCGCCAACTACTACTACCACGATGTGCGGCGCAATATGGTGAGGAAGCTTTCGGAGCATCTGTCGAAACAGATGATTCCCACTTTCTCTCCCGACGGGAAGATGGTAGCCTACGTGATAGAGAATAATATCTGGCTGACAAAGTTCGACTTTGATACGGAATCGCAGGTGACAAAAGACGGGGAGCTGAATAAAGTGATTAACGGGGCGACCGACTGGGTATACGAAGAGGAATTCGGGGTGACCCGGTTGTTGGAATTTTCGCCCGATAACCGGTTGCTGGCTTTTGTACGGACGGACGAGTCGGCCGTGAAGGAGTTCTCTTTCCAGACTTTTAATAAGCAGTTGTATCCTGATTTTTACCGCTTTAAGTATCCCAAGGCGGGAGAGGCCAATTCCACGGTAGAATGCCGTGTATTCGATATCGAATCGCGTACCATACGTGCCCTGGATGTGCCGTTGGATGCAGGTGGGTATATACCCCGTATCAAATTCACACACGACCCGGATCAACTGGCGGTGATGACACTCAACAGGGATCAGAACCGGTTCGACATGTATTTTGCGAGTCCCCGTTCCATGGTGTCGAAACTGGTGTTGAGAGAAGAGAGCAAGTATTATATCGATTCGGATTGGCTCAACTCGGTCCATTTTTTAAAAGACCGGTTTACCTACATATCGGAGAAGGACGGCTACAGCCACATTTATATCTACGGCCTTTCGGGGACGATGCAGAAACAGCTCACCACCGGCAACTACGACGTGATCTCGCTGCTGGGTGTGGATGAGCCAACGGAAACGGTCTTTTATGAAGCAGCCGATGAATCGCCCATAAGACGCAATATCTATAAGGTGAACATCAATAAAGGGCAACCGCAGAAATTGTCGCAGCAACCGGGATATAACAGCGCCTCTTTCAGCCGTCAGGGTAAATTTTTCGTGAACCGGTGGTCGGATGCGGATACCCCTACGGTGATCACTTTGCATGATGGAAACGGAAAACAATTGCGGGTGCTGGAAGATAACCAGTCCGTCCGCGCGAAAGCAGCCTCTGCCCAATTTCCCCGGAGGGAGTATATTACCGTGCCCGCTGCCGACGGCATTACCCGTCTGAACGGATGGATACTGAAACCCCACAATTTTGATCCTACCCGAAAATATCCGGTAGTAATGATCCAGTACAGCGGTCCCAACTCGCAACAGGTGCTGGACCGATATAAGGCCGACTGGTATTATGCGCTGCTGAATGAAGGCATTGTGGTGGCGTGTGTGGATGGTCGGGGGACAGGTGCGCGGGGAGAGGAGTTCCGCAAGAGCACCTACCTGAACCTGGGTATCAAAGAATCGGACGATCAGATTGCCGCTGCCCGCTATCTGGCCTCGCTACCCTATATTGATAAGAACGGTATCGGTATCTGGGGATGGAGTTACGGGGGATATAACGTGCTCATGAGTATGAGCCGGGGAAACGGCATCTTTAAAGCGGGAGTAGCCATTGCGCCCGTGACGGACTGGCGTTTTTACGACACGGTCTACACGGAACGTTTTATGCGTACTCCACAGCAGAACAGCGAAGGTTATGAAAAAGGATCAGCCATCGCCCTTGCCGGCCGGTTGGAGGGTAACCTGCTGCTGATACATGGTATGGCTGATGACAATGTGCATTTCCAGAATTCCGTAGAATACACCCGGGCGCTGGTCGAAGCCGGTAAACATTTTGATATGTTCTTTTTCCCCGATAAAGATCACTTTATTGCGGGAGAAAATGCAAAAAGATATCTCTATGGGAAGGTGATCGATCATTTCAAACGTAATCTGAAGTGATCTCCTGTTCCCGCTATATTTATTTTTAAGGGTCCGTTGCCGAATGGTTTTCACTATTCGGCAATGTTTTTTATGTCTAAACAAAAAAGCCGCTTTGTTGTTATTAGTTGGATGCGTTTCGAGGGAGAGGGTGTGTGATAGAAGTTATTTATCAAAGAGTTTTTCGGTTAGATTTTATCTTTTGCCGGGTGCACAAACGTACACAAAACGTACAGAAGGTAATTCGGGGTATGGTTCAATAAATTTAGTCGTTTTCAATTTTATTGCCCTATTTCTACACTCGGCAAAACCAAAGCAAGCTTTGTTTCTGCTCTCATTTAACGAAATAGTTCTCGCGATGGCATAATGCAGATAAGTTTGCTTTCTGCTCATTTAGCTTAACGGAAACAGTCACTTTTCTAACATGCAAAGAATATTCAGGAATCCCGCATTCGGGCTTATGTCGATATTTATTTTCTCAATCCTGGTACTGTATACGGACTCCCGTATCGCCACAGGGATTGCGTTGGCGTTGTCTGTGGCGGGATATATCGCAGTGAAGAAATATAGTCGGCTCATCTATGATATTTCCATCGTCACGTTTGCTGTCTCTTTGTTGTTTTCTTTTACCGTCTTCTCACGACTGCCGGCATTTAACCGGTTTGCAATCGTGGAGATTATCTTTGTGCTGTCTCTTATCATTATGCGGCTTTCGAGAGGGAAGATCGTTACCCGGGTGGCCAAGGGGCGCAACCTGATGTTGAAAAACTATCTGAAAGAATCGTTCCGCGTGGCTTTTCAAACGCAGTACGGATTATCGATCCACCTTCTGCTCGTACTGGCGTTTTATCTCTTTAATGCCGCTGAATTTCGCTTTGTGAATAGTGTGTCTATGGTGGTCATGTGCCAGATTATACTGCTGGTCATTATGATTATGGAAACCGCCCGGCTATACATCCTGGATAAAAAACTGTACCGCGAAGAGTGGCTGCCGGTAGTAACAGAGAGCGGAGACGTAACCGGCAAGGTGGCGAAATCGATCACGAAAGACCTGAAGAATAAATTCATGCATCCGGTGGTGCGTGTGGCATTGATCTATAAAGGAAGGATCTACCTGCAGGCGAGGGATCAGGACCGGCTGTTGAATCCCGGAAAACTGGATTATCCGTTTGAAAAGTATATGCAGTTTAATGACAAAGTGGATGAAACCCTGCGGAACAGTATCAGAAAAGAGTGTGGTGGCAACGATATCCCCCTGCGCTTTTTGTTGAAATATACTTTCGAGAATGAAATTACCAAACGCCTGATTTTTCTCTATGTGTCCGCTATCGAAGATGAAAAGACTTTTAACAGTCTTCATTTACAAGGGGGGAAATTATGGACTGCTTCCCAGATTGAAGATAACATGGGTACTGAAATTTTCTCTGAATGTTTCGAACTGGAATATGAATATCTGAAAAACACGGTTTTGCTGGCCCATCAATTTCTGAATAACAACAGGCAGTTGTAATTTTTCCTGAATCTTTTGTAACTTTTTGCCTGCTCACCCGTCATTATACAATGAACATTGATTCTTTCCATACCGTCATCCTCCCGCTGAAGGATAAGCTCTTCAGGCTTGCATACAGTATTGTAAGGGAACAGGCCGAAGCCGAAGATATCTTGCAGGACGTATTGCTGAAACTCTGGAGCAAACGGGATGAATGGAGTTACATAGAGAATCTGGAAGCCTATTGTTTCAGGATCACCAAAAATACGGCGCTCGACAGGCTGGCTTCCATGACTGTCAGAAAAACGACAGTGATCGATCCGGAAAAAGAGAATTTGTTTTTCGTTGAGAATCGCTCCCCTTACACCGAGATGGTGAGAAAAGAACAACGTTCCGCCATAGATCAGTGCGTCGATGCGCTTTCGGAAAATCAACGGTTCGTTTTTACTCTCCGGGAAATCGAAGGAATGAGTTACCGGGAGATAGCGGAAGCGCTCGCCATCAGCGAGGATATGGTAAAAATAAGCCTTCACAGGGCAAGAAAGAAAATGAAAGAAATGTTATCGGTATATCACAAAGATGAACAGTGAACGGATACATAGTTTATTAGAAAAATACTGGAACTGCGAAACTTCGGTACAGGAAGAGAAAGAACTGCAGGATTTTTTCCTGGGTAGCGATGTGGCCGAGGAACTCCGGCATTATATCCCTCTCTTTTCTTATATCAGGGATGAGCAGACGGTCACACTGAGCGAGGGATTCGACGAAAGGTTGCAGAACGCCCTGCAAGCGGAAGGGAAGGAACAGTATATAACTATCCGTATTTTTGCGCCGCTGTTGCGCATTGCGGTCTCCGTTCTGCTTATAATAGGGTTGGGGGTAAGTTTCTATTTTATCTCAAAACAGGATAACAGGCCACACTTTGTAGAAACATTCGAAGATCCCGATGCAGCTATGCAACAGGCGGCTTTCGCCCTGGAAAAATTATCGCATGCATTACAGAAAAGCGAAACAGCGTCGGTTGAGACCATTCATCTTATAGATGAACTGGATATTGACTGGGCGGCTATTGACTCATTGAACAAAATCGATCCGGATAGTCTGAAAAAAGAAAGGTAAATTATATATGAGAATAATAATAGTGATGTTGTTTTCCGTCCTCTTGCCGGCCACCCTGTCCGCCGATAATTTTGTATCGGTATTTATGGATAGATGTGTCGAAGAGGAGCGCGCGCTCAACAATGTGAATATCGGTAAAACAATGCTCGACAAGATGGCGGCAAATACCGACGATGAGGAGTTGAAGACTGCATTCAAAGAACTGAACAGCATTCGCATAGTAAGCACCGACAATGTGGAGGATTCTAAATATTACTTTAAAAAAGCAAATGAACTGATCAAAGAATCGTTCGGCGATTACGAAGAGGCCGTCTCGGTGAACGAAATGGATTCGAAGATTTCTGTCTGGATAAAGAGGCAGCATGAAGAGAAGCAAGATCTTATTCTTATCTCTCTGGATGGTGACGGCAAGCTGACCATCATCACCGTTTCGGGGAAAATAGACTTCAATTCCCTCTCCAAATTGTCGGGATCGTTGCGGAACGGACAGCAACTCCCCTGACAGCGATTGCGCCGGGCAACGGTCCGGCCAGCGGGTGGGAGCGATATTCAAAGAACTATATTTCGGATTTTAAACATACATTAATGGTCTTTTTAAAATAACTTTTTTCTTTTTTATATTTAAACGATGAACAGGCAGCCGAGCGTGAGTTTAGCTGCCTGTTGCTATGAAAGCAGAGGCTCTTTATTTTTGCCTGCGGCCAATAGGAGATGTAGCAAAAAAACAAT
>ENA-UOOI01000656-UOOI01000656.1-fermentation-metagenome-genome-assembly--contig:-NODE-656-length-42356-cov-9.232548_pt1 | contig 42356 bp, 45 predicted proteins | sample MGYA00245779_ERZ724027 | MGnify/ENA primary metagenome ERZ724027 (study PRJEB28704, sample SAMN03018318) | fermentation metagenome | biome: anthropogenic terrestrial biome; feature: soil; material...
TGCTGAATTTGGCAGGTGGCGCGGACTTTTTGTGCCGTTACGCGGTGTTGCCTTTGAAATTTTCATGTCCCGCATGGTGCTGTGCCGTCAGGCCGCGGAATACCTCGGTCTGCAGTTCGAGCTGATTATCAACGACACAAGGCTGTTATGACGGAACTGCCGCGACCGCCTGGGAAAAGAGCGCCTCATACCGTTTTGTGAAGAGTGCTTTCCCGTAGGAGACCGATTCGCGGCTGTCGAGCGGGTCGCAGAAGATCGCCTGGTCTTCGTTGTAACCGATCAGCACCATGCAGTGTTCTCTGGAAACCCATTGGCAATAGGCTCCGCTGTCGGCCAGATACCAGCCGTCCCCAGCCGCCGGTTCCTGCATGCCGGAAGTCACCCAGACAATGACGGGTACGCCGGCGTCGATGCAGGAATAGAGCCTGTCCGCTGGTACGCCGGTGAAACTGTAAGCCGTATGGCTTCCGCCTTGATTGAGAAGATATTCGTTTATCGTGTTTGCAATCACCGGCGAATAGCATCCGTAACGCGCCGTATCCGGGCTCCCGGCAAAAGCTTTCCATGGGTTTGGACCGTATTTTTTCCCGCTCACCGTCCGGAAGTCGTTGCTGACAGGCAGATATTTCAGCAGATCCGCTTTGGAAGCCTGGTAGCCCAGGTAGTTAAGGACAATATTTGCCGCCGTTATTTCACAGCCGGACTGAAGTTCCGGCATCTGCCGGATGTTTTTTACTTTTAAAGTTTTACTTTTTGCCGCTTTTACCGCCGTTTTGGACGCGGCGGAGGACGCTGCCCGGGGCGCGGACGATGCCGTGGACGGCGCCGGTTTCGAAACAGAAGAAGACGCACCGGCCTGCTTTTGTACCGGCTCCCGGGATGTCTGCGAAGCGCACGCCGCAGGTGAAGCCAACAGAATCAGGCAGGCTGCCAAAGCGGCCGCGGAACGCAGCGGGAATTTCTTTTGGACCGGTGTATGGTTTAACAGCATTATGAATAACCCAGCTTTCAAATTGATCGGATTGGACGATACTTTTCCGGCGTATCCCTTTCGCGCGTTCACGCGCGGCGAGGCGGCTCATATTCCGAGGAAAGCTTTGATTTCCGGAATCTTCGCTTTCCCGTCCCGAATGCCCATTTCATACACGGCCGTCAGTTTCCGGGGATCGTTTTCATACCGGCTGAAGCGGATCGGGGTACTGGGACGGACGAGCAAAGCCCTTTTTTCCTGTTCCAGACGTGCACAGGCGTCCAGTTCCCCGTTATAGATTTCGGAACGGCGCATCATGGTCCGGAGAAAAGCCGGGTAGTTCCCGTATTTTTCCCGGAGCACGGAAAAGGGGAATTCCGGCTCCGGGCTTTTGCGGTAGGACGCGTCCCGTGTCAGCACAACGACGATTCGGTCGTTTCCGTCGGATAGGGCGTACTCGGCGGGGATCGGGTTGGAGCAGCCGCCGTCCAGCAGATCGCGGCCCTGGAAATGGATGACATTAGAAACCAGCGGAAGGGAACAGGATGCCCGGATGAGAAGAAAACTTTCTTCCAGAAAGGTCTTCCCATAAAAACAGGCCCGTCCCGTTTTTAAATCGGTCACTCCGACCTTCAGTTCCACCGGCGACCGAAAAAATGCGCGGTAGTCGAAAGGGAACAGATGATGAAACAATTCCCCGAATAAAAAGTCAAAGCCGAAGGCAGAGCCGGTCCGGCTCAGGTTTTCCTTACTGATGCAGCGTGGATCCGAAGCATAATGCAGAAGGAATCGAATATATTCTCTGGAAATCTGGCCGGCAATGTAGGGAAGCGCATGGAACGCCCCGGCGGAGATTCCGTAAACGGTTGGAAAGAAAATACCGTTTTCTTTCAGCGCGGTCAATACGCCGCTTGTATACCAGCCGCGCATTCCGCCGCCTTCCAAGACACACCCTGTTGACATAGCCGGCCTCCCTTTATACGAAGCGGAAAAGAAAATATCCCGCTTCGTTTTTTGATCTGAATATTCCTATAAAAAATTTGAACCCGGTAAAAAAAACCGGGTTCAAATTTTTGGTGGACGTTATAGGACTCGAACCTATGACCTTTCGCACGTCAAGCGAACGCTCTAGCCAGCTGAGCTAAACATCCATCTCAAAAGCGCTTTTTTATTATAACGCGCAGGAGAGAAAAAATCAAGATAAAATTGTAGAAAAAACGGGATGCGGTCTTGCCCGCCGGGGAAAGAGAGCGCCAGAAAGCGCCAATCAAACCCGACGGGCGGTGCCGCGCCATATCCGGACATCCGCCGATGTTTACCCTTTTATCCGGTTTTTGGAAGGCTTTAAAACATCTGCGCGGGCCTCGGAACCGGCCAACTGTTCCCGGAAGCATTTGCTGATGATCCCGTCGGGAAATTGAAGCATGCAGACGCCGCTTTCCTTCAGTTTCTGAAACAGCTTCGGTTTTACGTACTTGCCGACCGTCGCCGCGTCGCAGCGGCTGCCCGTTTTCTTTTGCCAATACTCGTCAAAGCTGATTTTCCGGCAGGGATACTCCATCTCCATCCAGTCGACATCGTCGAGGAACAGCATGTCGGAAAACTCGCAGAAAGAAAGTTCCGTTCCCGAAAAAGCCTTTCCGCGCAATGCGTGATAATAATCGCAGTCTTTGCACAGCATAGAAAATCCCCCTTTATTTTTTACTGTAGGTCATGCTTTTCAGAGTCAGCGACATCACCTGGTTGAAAAATGTCTCCGATTCTGGATCAAGCGCTTTTTTGGCATAGGTCTCCAGATTCATTTTGTTTTTGGCCGCGTGGTTGGATGTGATGCACCCCGCTCCGCCAATGCACCCGCCCGGGCAGGCCATACCTTCGATAAAGTTGGAATCCAGCTTTCCCTTGGAAGCTTTCAGAAGGGCGGCGCGGCATTCTTCCAGTCCGTCACACATGGTCGGGTTCACTTCAAAATCAATCTTGTTTTCCGACAAGGCGTAGAGCACCGCTTTGGTAACCCCGCCGTGTTCCGCAAAAATTCTTCCAAAACCGGAAGCGTCGTCAAGATCTTCTTCCGGAAGTTCGTTTACCTTGATCTCCAAGCCGTCCAAAAGCGCCTGCAGCTCTTCAAACGTGATGACGCAGTCCACAATTCCCGCCAGTTCCTTCTTCTGGAATTCCATCTTTTTGGAAATGCACGGACCGATGAAGACCACTTTGGCCGTTTTGTCTTTTTGCTTGATCCATTTTGCCGTTTCCACCATGGGAGATGCGTTGCTGGAAATGTTGTCCGCGAGCTGCGGAAAAGCGGACCGGATGTATTGGACAAAAGCCGGGCAGCACGAAGTAGTCAGGAAACCCTTTTCCGAAAGTTCCTTTGCTTCCTTGTCCGCCACAATGTCCGCGCCGAGCGCCACCTCGACGACGTCGGAAAAGCCGGCCTTTTTTAATCCGGACACGACCTGCCCGAGTTTTGCGTAAGAAAACTGGCTGGCAATGGCGGGAGCCACCGCAGCGTACACCTTAAAGTTCTTTCCATTTTCCGATTCCTGAAGCATCCGGACAACATCCAGCAGGAACGATTTGTCGACAATCGCCCCGAATGGGCATTGGCGGACGCACATGCCGCAGCGGACGCATTTCTCCGGATCGATTTTCGCCTTTTTCCGCTCGTCAAGTGAAATTGCCTTCGCTTTGCAGGCCAGAATGCAAGGGCGTTCCTGAACGGTAATGGCATTATAGGGACATGCCTTCATACACAGGCCGCATTCTTTGCATTTCTTGTGGTCGATCACCGATTTGTGGTTCTGGAAGCTGATCGCCCCGAAAGGGCAGGCAGCCTGGCAGCGGTGCGCGATGCAGCCGCGGCAGGCTTCCGTAACATACATGCGGTTGGTGGGGCACGCATCGCATGCGATGTCAATCACTTCCACGACGTTCGGGTCGCTTTTATTTCCGCCCATCGCCAGCTTGACGCGTTCTTCCACAATTGCCCGTTCGCAGAAAATGCAGCAGCGCATCGTTGCTTCGGGGCCGGGCACGATCTTTTTCGGGATCTCGTGCAGCTTTTCCTTCAGTTCCCCTTTGGACGCGAGGCGGACCACCTCTTTCAGAACTTCGTATTTCAGTTGTTGTACATTGGTATCAAAGAGCCTCATTTTTTCCTTGCCTTTCCATAACCCTCGTTGCGCCGGTTTACCCGGGGAACGGTTTCCCGGATGTTCTCCGTTTTACCGCGGAAACCGGACTAATGGGATGAACAGGACACGGGACTCAAAACATGTTCCGCGAAAACGGTTTCCAGATTTTCCGCCGTAACGCCGTCGACACAGTTGCCGTCAATCTTCACGGACACGCCCTGCCTGCTGCAGTGGCCCATACAGAAGGAAGCGCTTACCGTGACATCATCCAAGTTATATTTCTCGATCAGTTTATGGAATCCCCGGGCAATTTCGCACGAACCTTTTGAATAGCAGGAAGCTCCCACGCAAACGACGATATCCATGCTCACCACTCCGATTCTGAATTTTTCATTTAAACTTTATCATGTTTTCCGGAAACCCGTCAATGAAATCGGGACGAAAAAGCTGTTTCGGGCAGATTGAAACGGGTTGCCAATTACCGAAAAGCCCGGAATTTCGCGTCAATCCTTGTGTTTTTGGTAAATTCGGGCTGCAGGATTTCCGTCCAAAAGGGCCGTTTTCAAAAACCATATTTACAATATCAACGATTTGGCGGGCCTTACCGGTATGTCTGCGTTTTCTTTCGTTCGCAGAAGCGTTGCGGTATGATAAAGTTGTGATAAAACAGAATCGGTTTTCGACCGGAAGACTGTAGATATTACCAATACCGGGATTGCTGTAATCCGGTACCTTTTATGTTATAATGATTCTGGCCGGTAGTTTGGGCCGGGATGCGGTCTTTCCGCGAAGCGCAGATTCGTTTTCTGCGCCATAGACGATCGGCTGTCGTCGTTTGCCCCAAAAACGACTTGGTTTTTGGGAAACTTGGAATTGCTTTGGTTTTCGGTGGTTTTTATGGAAGACATCATTAAATTAAATAAATCCAACTGCAAAAACTGCTACAAATGCATCCGGAACTGCCCCGTAAAATCGATTGCGTATCGGGACGAACAGATCCACATCATCGGCGACGAATGCATTTACTGCGGCAACTGTCTGCTGATCTGCCCGCAGAATGCGAAATCGATCAACAGTGATCTTCCGAAGGTAAAAAGAGCGATCAAAGCCGGCGAAAAGCTTTACGTATCGCTGGCGCCGTCCTATATTGCGGCGTTCCGCCGGTGCGGCATCCTTGAAATCTCGTCGGCGCTTAAACATCTCGGCTTTATCCATGTGGAGGAAACTGCGATCGGCGCCGAGCAGGTCACCCGGGAATATGAAAAACTGATCCAAAAGCACAGGATGAAAAACATCATCACCTCGGCCTGCCCGTCCGTCAATCTGCTGATCGAAAAGAATTATCCTTCCCTGATTCCGCAGCTTGCGCCGGTCGTTACCCCGGTGATTGCGCATTCCCATATGATGAAGGCGATTTACGGAATCCGGGCGAAGGTCGTCTTTATCGGCCCGTGCATTTCCAAAAAATTTGAATGTATCGACCCGGACAACGGCAATTCTCTGTTTGCCGTTCTTACCTTTGACGAACTGGCTCACTGGTTTCAGGAAAAAGGGATCGACTTTTCCGAGAAGGACCGCGCCGGCCGGACGCTGGCCAACACGCTTCCGCGTTATTACCCCGCTCCGGGCGGTATTATCGAAAATCTGCGGCGGGAGAACCGGAAGACATATGAGTGCCTGAGCATCGACGGCGTCGACCGCTGTATCCAGATTCTGGACTCCATCGTAAGGGACGGTCTTTCCGGCTATTTTCTGGAGATGAACGCCTGCCCGGGCGGATGCCTGGGCGGCCCGGTGCTTCGGATGATGAACGTCAGCTTTTTAAAGTCCAAGAATCTGCTGATTCAAAACGTGAAGCGCCGAAACGAGGCCCCCGCCGCATTGACGGAAGGGGTAAACGCGCAGTTTTCAAAAAAGTTCCGCACCCGCGCGGGCAAGGAGATCACCATCAGCGAGGAAGACATCCGGCGGGTCTTGGCTTCCACCGGGAAAACTTCGCCGGACAAGGAACTGAACTGCGGCTGCTGCGGCTACAACAGCTGCCGCGAGAAGGCGATTGCCGTGCTTCAGGGAAAAGCCGATATCCGCATGTGCATCCCGTACATGCGGGAACTTGCGGAAAGCATGTCCAATACCGTCGTGGAGAATACCCCGACCGGGATCCTGATCATCAACGATTCTCTGAAAATCGAGCATTACAACCCGTCCGCGGCAAAGCTGCTGAAGCTGAACGAACAGTCGGTCGGCCAGCCGGTTCAGCGAATTCTTCCCGGCCCGGATTTTGAAAAAGTACTGACGAGCGGAAAAAATGTTCTCCATCACAAACAGCGTTATAAAAATCTGGGCCTGATTCTGGAACAAACCGTCGTTCTGGTAAAAAACAGCCGCCTGCTGTTCGTCCTTCTGAAAAATATTACGGAAGAAGAACAGGTGAGGGAAATTCACCGCCGCGCAACGGAGGAAACCGCCGCGTTTGCAAACAAGGTCATCGACAAGCAGATGCGGGTTGTGCAGGAAATCGCCAATCTTCTGGGAGAGACCACTTCCGAAACGAAAGTGGCCCTGCTGCAGCTGACACGGAATATCACGTCCCAAAAAGGTGAGAAACATTGATCGCCCGCATCAATGCATACGGCGACAGCATCAGCCGATACGGAGAAGAACTGTGCGGGAACCGAATTGAAATCGTTCGGGGCGAGGCGGGCGTCACGGCGATTCTGGCGGACGGGATGGGCGGCGGCATCAAGGCGAACATGCTGGCTTCTCTGGCCGTTCAGATGATGTCGGCCATGCTGGCGCGGGGGGAACCCGTTGAAAAGATCGCCGACATGATTGTCGAGTCCCAGCCGGCCGGCCCGGAGGAAGGCGTTGGTTATTCCGCTTTTACCATCGTGCAGGCGATTTACAGCGGCATGATCTTTTTCGCCCAGATGGGGACTCCGGACGTTGTTCTGCTGCGCCGCGGCAAACCGGTGGAACTGCAGACACGCCGGACAACCGTGGACGGGCGGGTGATCCGGAACGGGGTTTCGAATCTGCGGGAAGTGGACACGCTCGTCGCCGTCAGCAGCGGCATGCTGCGCGCCGGGGCGGGGCGGGACTTGAAAAGCGGCTGGACGCGGAATCAGATCGCGGTCTATATGGAAAACGCCTCGATCCCCCGGGTCACGGCGGAAAAACTGGCCCGGCTGTTGCTTTCGGCCGCAAAATCCCTTTCCCGCGGAAAGCCGGGGGACGATTTTTCGGCGCTTGTTTTCCGTGTTGGCCGTTAAAAACCCAATTGCAGAATCGGAATGAAACAGGGAAATGGCTTATAAAACATTGATGCTTCAGATCTACCGGCCCAGCGGGCACAAACGGGCGCTCATGGACGGCGCGCTTCTGCGGTATTCGCAGGCTCTGCAAATGCTTGTCGGCCGCTGTGAATATCCGGTCCGGACGCTGGCGGAATCCGGCACCCGGGTTTCGCAGCGCCAGCTTCTCGCGCTGGTGGATAAAAAAACGGCAAAGGACCTGAATGAGTTTCACGTGCAGCCTTTTAAGGATTCCCTGAAGATGGAATTCGCGTCCATGGCGGCGTCCTATATCGAACAGAAGCGTGCCAGTCCCGGCACCCGTTATCCGCTCGCGTACCTGGATGCGGAGCATTACCGCGCCGCAATTGCACACAGCATCGGCCGCTTTGAAACCGGGGAAATCAGCCGGGAAAAATTCGAGTCCGAATGCCGGAAATTGGTCGAAAGAGCGGGCAAAGTGCGTTCGCTGTATTTCGGCCGGTATTCCATGAACCGCGATTATTGCCTGCTTTACGACGAGTTCAAAAACCGTTTTTACGCGAAGCTGTACCTGCTCAACGCGGCGGACGCCGAGCGGAGCGAAAGCGCAACGAGCGGCCTGAGCCTGCGGTACGTAGCGAAGGACATGCCGCCCATGGTCAACCGGGCCGGCCGGAGACGATATATCATCGTGCCGCTTGCCTTCGGGAAAACACAGTTGGACGATTTGAAGAGAACGCTGGAAAATCCGGCCCTGCTCCGCACGGCGCGCCTGATGAAGCGGGACGCCCGCTATTACCTGATGGTGAACATGACCTGCGAACCGGCTGCAATCCTGCCCGCGGAGTCTACGATGGGGGTTTCCAGAAGTCCGTTGGGCGGGCTGAGCTATACGGTTTTCGACCTTGGCGGGACGTTCCGGAAGCAGGGACGGATAGCGGCGCCGGAAGGCGCGGAGCAGATAGTCTATTCCCTGTGCAAAAGGATTGTGGAAATTGCTTCGGAAAACCGCTCCCAGGTTATTCTGGAAGCGAACGGCGGACGAAACGACCGCATGCCGGTACCGGCCGAATTTACGGGCCGCTGCCTTTCCAGCCGCCAATATGTAAAAATTGCGGATGTTTTAAAATACAAACTGCTGGAAAAGAGGCTTCCGCCGCCGGTGGAAGTGAGTGCCAACGGGCTGTTTGTCACCTGCCCGCGCTGTTCCGGCCGAACGCTACGGAACAAGATTTCGGACGAGCTTTTTGCCTGCGTCGCATGCGGCTATGCTTCCGAAACGGAGTGGATCGGCAGTGAAAACCTGGCCGGAAGGCTGATGAAATATCAGCGCGACAAAGTTCCGATAACGGTCTTAAAAGAAAAAGATTCTCTCGTGTTTTACAATAAGAACCTTGGTTTTGAATGTGTCCTGCCGCAGAATGTCACGGATTACCGACCGATGTACGACGAGCTGGGCCGGTATCTTCAAACGCTGGACGGGGCGTTCCGTAATGATTCCAGGCGTTATGCGATCTGGAAAAAACTCCGCCGGGCACCCGACATCCGGGATGCCGTGCGGCTGGTTTTGAAATAGATTTTCTATGGGTGCTCTGGCTGCCGCATCATGTCTCCGGGCACGTGGGAAATCCCGTGCGCAGAGCAATTCCGCAGAGCGGAAACGGCTTTGCCGTTCCAAGTGCAGCTATTTAAATACGGGCCGTTCCGGCAGGACTGGAAACAGGAATGCGGGGACGGCCCCCTTTTTTAAGGCAGGCCGCAAAAAAGAATCCATGCCAAATAGAAAAAGTGTGGTAGAATGAAAAAGAGAGCGGACGGCCGCCGAATAGGCCGGACGCGGAATATGAGTCAGAAAGGATCTGAAATCATGAAAGTACTGTTGGTCAACGGAAGTCCGAGGGAAAAAGGCTGCACCTACACCGCATTGTCGGAAGTGGCGAAATCGCTGAAGGCCGGGGGAGTGGAACCCGTTTTTTATTCCATCGGGAAGAAGCCCGTGCACGGGTGTATCGAATGCGGAAAGTGCAGGGAAACGGGCAAATGCGTTTTCGACGACTATGTCTGCAATGAACTGCTTGGGCGGATGCAGCAGGCGGATGGAATCGTTGTCGGTTCCCCCGTCTTTTATGCCGGGCCGAACGGAGCCTTGTGCGCGGTATTGGACCGTATTTTTTACTGCGGGGCACCGACTTTGGCAAACAAACCGGCCGCCGCTGTCGTCAGCTGCCGCCGGGGCGGGGCAAGCGCGGCATTCGACCGGCTGAACAAGTATTTTATGATGAGCAGAATGCCCATCGTCACTTCGCAGTACTGGAATTCGGTCCACGGCAATACGCCCGACGAAGTCCGCCGTGACTTGGAAGGGCTGCAAACAATGAGGACGCTGGGCAGAAACATGGTGTGGCTTTTGCAGTCCATCCGGCAGGCAAAGCTGAGCGTCCCAAAACAGGAGCCGTGGATCGCAACCAGTTTTATCCGGTGAAAAGGGCAGCGCAAAACAAATCGGCCGATGCGCTACCATCAGCCGACCGCCGCCACTTTGTTTGCCATAGACTGCTGCACGCCGGCCTAATTTTTACACGGATTGATAAACAACTGTTTGTGCTTCCATGACAAGCGACGTAATGTAGCGATTACGCTTCTTTGGCAGTCTGCACTTCTTTTGCGGTAGGCGTTCCGCATTTTTCGGTTTGCCCCGTCGCAAGTGCGACTATGTAGGTGGGTGTCAACCGCTCACACAGTATGGTGCAGGGGCAAATACAAAAGCTTGGCTAATCATATCGTCACCTCTTTTGCATTGCCCTTAGGGCTTACTTCATTCTATACAAAGCGTAAGTAGAATTATCGGTCGGAATATGAGGGACAAGAAAATTTTACAGCCTGTTCATGAGTTGCAGCTTTCCATAATTTTTTCATTCCTTCAAACAAGGTTGTTGAATTCACCGCCCCAAGATGATACAATTTAACAATATGGGGCAGGTGGGGGTATTTGAGTATCAAAAAATGGCGCGTTTTATCCTATGACCGAGAAAAGGCGCGGAAATTTGCCGCGGAAGCGGGAATTCCGGCGCTGCTCGCGGTTTTGCTGCAGACACGGGGAATTTCCGGCCGGCGTGAGGCGGAAACGGTGTTTTCGGACGACTTTTCCTTTTCCGACCCGTTTTTGCTTCCGGACATGGACAAGGCGGCGGAGCGGATTGGCCGCGCGCTGGACGGCTTTGAAAAAATTGCGGTTTACGGCGATTACGACGCGGACGGCGTGACGGCCACCGCCATGATGTATTCCTATCTGGAGTCCTGCGGGGGAAATGTGGTTTATTATATCCCGGACCGCGAGAGCGAAGGGTACGGTTTGAACAAAAAGGCGATCGACGTTCTGCACGGGCAGGATGTGCGGCTGATCCTCACGGTGGACAACGGCATCTCTTCGGTTGAGGAAGTGGATTATGCCAACGGCCTTGGAATGGATACGGTGATCACCGACCACCACCGCCCGGAGAAAAAGCTACCGGATGCGGCGGCGGTGGTCGACGCGTGGCGGCAGGACAGCAAATGCCCGTTTTCGGACTACTCGGGCGCGGGCGTTGCGTTCAAGGTGCTGACGGCGCTGGAAGGCCCGGAATGTGCCGACGCCGTTCTGGAGAATTACGCGGATCTGGCGGCGATCGGAACCGTCGGCGACGTTGTTCCTCTGACCGGGGAAAACAGAATTTTGGTGAAGGCGGGGCTGAAGCAGATCGCCCGGACCGACCGCATCGGCCTGCGCGCGCTTCTGGAGCAGTCGGGTATGGAAAACCGGCCTTTGACCGCCGAATCCATGGCGTTTGCCATCGTCCCCAGAATCAACGCAACCGGACGCATGGGCTCTGCCGACCGTGCCGTGCGGCTGCTGACGACCGAGTCACCCGAGGAAGGCGGCGAGCTGGCCGCCGAGGTCTGCCGCGACAATGCGGTCCGGAAACAGACGGAAGAAGACGTCCTTCGGGAAGCGATGGAGCAGTTGGACCGGAACCCGGCCCTGCGGCTGGACCGTGTCCTCGTGGTAGCGGGCGAAGGCTGGCATCACGGGGTCATCGGTATCGTTGCCGCGCGGATTGTGGAATGCTTCGGAAAACCGTGCGTCGTCATCTCGTATTCGGGCGGAGAAGCGAAAGGTTCCGGACGAAGCGTCCCCGGCTTTTCCCTGTTTGAGGCGGTGTGCTCCTGCGGGAAGCTGCTTACCAGGTTCGGCGGGCACCCCATGGCGGCCGGCATGTCGCTCCCGGCTGAGAAGATCGAGGCGTTCCGGGAACAGATCAATCGCTACGCCGCTTCGCTTCCGCAGCCGATGCCGGCGCCGGAACTGCGCATCGACTGTCTGCTGAAGCCGGAAAAGCTGTCCGTCGAAATTGCGGAAAGCCTTCGGCCGCTCGAGCCGTTCGGAACCGGGAACCCCTACCCGCTGTTCGGCCTGGCGGGGATGAAAATCTGTGATGTGACCCCGGTCGGCGGCGGAAAGCATCTGCGCGTTTCCGTGAAAAAGGAAAGCTGCGTGGTGCCGTGCATGAGGTTTGGGACAACGCTGGAACAATTCCCGTATCGTGTCGGCGACACGGTCGATCTGGCCGTGGTTTTGGAAGTTCGGCCGTACAACGGGCGCGATACCCTGTCCGTCGTCATCCGGGAAATGCGCTTTACGGGAACCGACGAGGATGAACTGATTGCAGGCCGCGCGCTCTACGAGAAATTCCGCCGGGGCGAGGCCGTCACCGGGGAAGAGGCCGAGCGGATCCTGCCGAAGCGTGGGGAGTTTGCCGAGGTTTACCGTGCCCTGCGGGATGACGGCGAATACCGCGGCACGGCGGAAGACCTTTTTCAGAGAATATCGGGGAAAAAGCCGGGTTTTCCAAAACTGCTTATGGCGTTGGCCGTTTTTTCGGAACGGGGGCTGATCGACTGCAGCGTCGCCGGCGGTACCTGTTCCATTCGGATCGTGCCCAGGAAAGACAAAGTGAATCTTGGGGATTCCCCGCTTTTTTCGTCCCTTCGAACTTTTGTAAAAGCCGGTGAACAGCAAAATGGCATGGCCTCTGAAAACGTTTGATGACCTGACCGCTCTGGTCCGGGCGAGTGAACACGAATATAATATGGATGTTATCGAGCGCGCCTACCGGCTTGCGGAAAGTTCCCACAGGGACCAGAAGCGGCTTTCCGGGGCACCGTATATTTCTCACCCCGTGGCGGTTGCGTGCATCCTGGTGGAGCTCGGCATGGATTCCGAGTCGGTGGCGGCCGGCCTTCTGCACGACGTGGTGGAAGACACGCCCATCACGCTGGAACAGGTGCGGAAGGAGTTCGGCGGCGAGATTGCCGGCCTGACCGACGGCGTGACGAAGCTCGGCAGGATTCCCTACTCGTCGCGCGAAATCCAGCAGGCGGAAAATCTCCGTAAAATGCTGATCGCCATGAGCGAGGACATCCGCGTCATCATCATCAAGCTGGCGGACCGGCTGCACAACATGCGCACCATCGAGTTCATGCCGCCGCAGAAGCAGCGCGACAAAGCCCTCGAAAATATGGAAGTCTACGCTCCCATCGCGCACCGCCTCGGGATTCGCGCCGTGAAGGAAGAGCTGGAGGACCTTTCGCTCCGCATCCTCGACCCGGTTGCTTACCGGGAGATCGAGGACGGGCTGGAACTTCGCGCCGGCGAACGCAAACGATTCATCGAGCTGACCCAGAAACGCATCAGCGAACGCGTCTCCGTCACCATCCCCAACGTGTACCTGGAAGGGCGCGTGAAAAGCATCAACGGCATTTACCGCAAGATGTTCGTTCAGGGCCGTTCCATGGATGAAATTTATGATATTTACGCCGTCCGCGTCATCGTCGACACGGTGAACGACTGCTATAATGTGCTCGGGATCATCCATGACATGTTCCGCCCGCTTCCGAACCGTTTCAAGGATTATATCTCCACGCCGAAGCCGAACATGTACCAGTCCCTGCACACGACGGTCATCGGTAAGGAGGGAATTCCGTTCGAGGTGCAAATTCGCACCTGGGAGATGCACCACACTGCGGAATACGGCATCGCCGCACACTGGAAGTATAAGTTGGGACTCACGGGGAAGGAAGATTCCTTCGAAAAGCGCCTTTCCTGGATCCGCCAGATGCTCGACAACGAAAAGGACAGCGAGGACGCGACCGACCTCGTCCGCATGATCAAGTCCGACCTTGTGCCGGAAGAGGTATTCGTTTTTACCCCGCGCGGCGACGTCATCAATCTGCCCGCCGGTTCGACCGTCATCGACTTCGCCTACGCCATCCACAGCGCCGTCGGCAACCGCATGATCGGCGCAAAAGTGGACAAAAGGATCGTTCCGCTCGACTACCGCGTGAAAACGGGGGAAATCGTGGAAATCCTGACTTCCAAGGAAGCCAGAGGCCCCAGCCGCGACTGGCTGAAAATCGTGAAAACCAGCGAAGCGCGCAACAAGATACGCACCTGGTTCAAGCATGAAAAGCGCGAGGAGAACGTTGCCGAAGGCAAAGAGGAAATGGAGCGGGAGCTTCGGCGCAACAACATGAATCTGAGCGAGGATGAGCTCAACGCCGTGCTCCTCAAAATCGGCCCGCGGCATAACTGCAACACCGTGGAAGACGTTTACGCGGCAATCGGCTACGGGGGAATTTCCCTCTGGAAAATCATGCCGAAAGTAAAGGACGCGTGGCAGAAGGAACACGCCGTGACCCAGACGGTCGTGCCTGCCCAGGAAAAGCCGCAGGTTTCGAGGAAAAGCTCCGCGGCCGGCGTTATTGTGGACGGAATGGACAACTGCCTGATCAAATTCGCCCGCTGCTGCAACCCACTGCCGGGGGACGAGATCATCGGCTTTATCACGCGTGGGTTCGGCGTTTCCGTCCACAAACGCGGATGCTCAAACGTGCCGCGCAACATCAGCGAGGCCGCGGAACCGGAACGGTGGGTGCAGGTTCATTGGGCCGGGGACGTCCGGGAAGAATTCAAAACGACTCTCGAGATTCTGGCGTCGGACCGCTCCGGCCTTTTGGCCGATATTACGCAGCAGCTTTTCAATATGCATCTTTTCATCCATTCCCTGAATTCCAGGGAAACCAAGGACGGAAGCGCTTTCATTTCCGCGACGATTTCCATCAGCAATATCGACCAGCTGAAAAATATCATGTCGCGCCTTTCCAATATCCAGGGGGTGCAGTCCATACGGCGCACCTGACGAGCGCCCGGCCGTAACTCCGGGAGAACCGGAAGGAGGCAGAATCTTTGAAGATTATAAAAATTGCCGGCGGCCCGCTGCCGACCAACTGTTATCTTTTGACGGACGAGACAACCGGGGCCAGCGCGGTGGTTGACCCGGGCTTTGAAAGCGGAGAGCTTTCCGAAGCAGTCCGGAAGACGGGAAACGTGCAGGCGATTCTGCTGACGCATGGCCATTTCGACCATATTTCCGGCGTCCGGAAGCTTCGGGAGCTGACCGGTGCCAAGGTCTGTCTGTATTCCGACGAAATACCTTTCGTCCGGAACGGCACCCTCAACCTTTCCGCGGCACTGTTCGGTTCGGAAGTTCCGCCGTTTCCGGTGGACGTTCCGGTGCACGACGACGACACCATCCGGCTCGGCGGACTGAAAATCCGCGTCCTGCATACGCCGGGCCATACCGCGGGCGGATGCTGCTTCGTTGTGGAAGACGCGATTTTTTCCGGCGATACCCTGATGAAACTGAGCTATGGCCGCACGGATTTCCCGACCGGCAGCGACTCTCAGATGCTCGGTTCCCTGCGCAGGCTGTCGGAGCTGAAAGGAGATTTCCGCGTTTACCCGGGGCATGGATCCGAGACTACCCTGGATTACGAAAAGCGGAACAATCCCTACATGGGGATTCACTGACATGACTCTTGTAATCGATGGACATCCGTTTCACTATGAGATGGAAAATCTCTGCCGCCTTTTTTATCCGGACAGCAAGATCAAAACTGTGTCCGAACCGTGCGAGGACACAGTCCTCGCCTATACCGGCTTGAAAAACCGGAAAGACGGCAACTTGCTGACCGTGCGGCTTAAAATTGAAAATTCGGAGAAAAGCAGCCGGGAGCTTCTTGCCCCCGGCATGGATGGACGGGAGATTCAGCGCCGCATGGCCGCCGCGCTTTGGAAGATGTTTTCCGAAATGCTCGGCTACCGCCCGAAATGGGGCATCCTGACGGGGGTCCGTCCGGTCAAGCTGTTCGGCAGACTCGCCCGGAAAAAAGGAGAGAACGCCGCCGCGGCCTATTTTCAGGACAGGCTGCTGGTTTCACCGGAGAAGACGAATCTCGCTCTCAAAACCATGCGGAATCAGCGGAAAATTCTTTCCGCGTCGCGCCCGGATTCGTTCAGCCTCTATCTCTCCGTTCCGTTTTGCCCCACCCGGTGCGCTTACTGCTCGTTTGTCTCTTCCTCCGTGGAGAAAACATTCCGCCTGGTCCCGCGGTATGTGGAGCTTCTGTGCGACGAGACCCGCCGAACGGGCAAAATTGCACGGAGCCTGCATCTTCGCCTTCAATCCGTTTATATCGGCGGCGGAACGCCCACCACGCTTTCCGCAGATCAGCTCGCCCGTGTGATCGGGGCGGTCCGGGAGAGCTTTGATCTTTCCGATTGCCGGGAATTTACGGTGGAGGCCGGCCGCCCCGACACCGTCACGGAAGAGAAGCTGGACGCGCTGAAAGCGGGCGGCGTAACGCGGATCAGCATCAATCCGCAGACCCTGAACGAGAAGGTCCTGCGTGAAATCGGCCGGAAACATACGTCAGAGCAGACTCTTTCGGCTTTTGCCATGGCCCGCAGACACGGGTTCGACAATATCAACATGGACTTGATCGCCGGGCTTCCGAAAGACAGCCTGGAGAGCTTTCAAAATACGATCCGAGGCGTTATGGCGCTTTCGCCGGAATGCATTACGGTTCATACATTGGCCCTGAAGCGGGCGGCCCGGCTGAACCGGGAGGAGAAGCCGATTTTCTCCGGTGCCGATACCGCCGGGAGAATGCTTGACTTTGCGGATTCCGCTCTTCTGCAGAACGGCTACCGTCCCTATTACCTGTACCGCCAAAGCCGAATGGTCGGAAATCTGGAAAATACCGGCTGGTCGAAACCGGGCTTTGAAAGCATCTACAACGTGCTGATCATGGAAGAACGCCAGTCCATCCTCGCCTGCGGCGCGGGTGCCGTGACGAAGCTCAAAGATCCGTATGCCGACCGCATTGAAAGGGTATTCAACTTTAAATATCCCTACGAATATATTAACCGGTATGAGGAAATGATGATTAGAAAAGAGCGGGTGAAGGAGTTCTATGGAACCAGCGAAAACGAAATTCGTAACCTACCGCAACAGCGTAGAGGAGATTAACCGTGCCGTGCGGGAAGACGCGCGGGCGTTCGTACAGAAAGCGGAAGAGGATTACCACAGAAACATAGAAGAGATTGCCGGCAGCATCGCAGGGGAAAGCCCGATGTGCAAGCTGGTGATGCTTGCGGGACCATCCAGCAGCGGAAAGACCACGACCGCACATATGCTGATGAACGAGCTACGCAGGAAAGGGGTCGGCTGCGTCAGCATTTCGCTGGATGATTTTTACCTGGGAGAAAACTGCGCCCCGCTTCTTCCGGACGGCAGACCGGATTACGAATGCCTGGAAGCCTTAAACGTGGAAGCAATCCGGAAATGCCTTTCCGGTCTGGTCCAGAACAACCGCTGCGAAATGCCGGTTTTCGATTTTGAGCAGCATGTGCCTTACCGGCGTCGCCGTCAGGTCATTCTGCACGACCGTGAGGTAGCCGTTGTGGAAGGAATCCACGCTCTGAACCCCGAGCTGATCCGCACACTGCCGGAGCTTCGCGTCCGCCGGATCTACATCAGTGTGAAGCAGGGCATTCTTGACTGCGGAAACGAAATTCTCGGCCCGAACGACATCCGGCTGGTGCGGAGAATCGTCCGCGACTACCGGTTCCGAAAGACGGATCCCGATGCCACCCTGAACATGTGGCCCAACGTCATGCGCGGCGAGCGCAAATACATTAAACCGTTCCGCAGGGATGCCGACACCACCGTCAATTCCTTTCACGACTATGAGCTTTGTGTGCTGAAAAACCAGGCGCTCGCATTGCTACATACCGTGCCGGAAAACAGCCTCAACCGCGAAAGGGCGGATCGGCTTGCGGACGCGCTTGCATGCCTGGTTCCGGTCGACGATGCGCTGGTGCCGAAAACGTCCATGATCCGCGAGTTTATCGGCGGTGCGGCGTAGGGTTGCATGATCCGCTTTCCCCGTGGTATAATAAATCAATCAATCATTTAAGAAAAGGAGCGTGCTGTTTATGGGAGTGTTGGACGACGTGATCGTCAACGCCAAATCGGCGGCGAATGTCGTTGGAAAAAGGGCGGCCCAGCTGGTCGATATCTCAAAACTCAGAATCAGTGCCGCGGACCTGAATAATGAAATTTCAAAGCAGTTGGAATCGCTCGGCCGTGCGGTTTATGACGCCCGGAAGGCGGGGAACGACCCGGCGGAAGCGGTCGCCGGACACGTCAAGGCGGTCGACGACCTGAAGGAACAGCTGGAATCCGTCAATGCACAGCTCGCGTCCGCCCGCGAAAAGACAATCTGCCGGTCCTGCGGACAGGAAAACCCACAGGGCTCCGTTTATTGCTGTAAATGCGGCCAGAAGCTTACGGATGACTGATTAAAAAATACAACAGAGGTTTCAAAAAGGGGAGGGGAATCCTCTCCTTTTCTTTTGGCGTCGTCTTGTTTTCGGCGCCGGAATGTTTTATAGTTATAACATATTTTCAGTAAAACGCCGTATAGATTTACAGAACGAAACGGATGTGTTGCGATGGAACGGCAAGCAGGGACGAAAGTGCACCGCCAGAGCTTTTTGCACGGTGCGCTGATCTTAGTGATGGCGATTGCCATTGAAAAAATAATCGGCGCGGTTTATAAAATTCCGCTTTCCTGGGTGATAACCTCGCTGGGCTACGGATATTTTAACAACGCCTATTCGATTTATGCCCCTTTGTTCAGCATTGCGACGGCGGGTTTCCCCATCGCGATCTCCCGCCTTGTTTCCGAAAACCATTTCAAAGGGCGCTACCGGGACATCCGCCAGATTCACAGGGCGTCGATCCGGATTTTCCTCACCCTTGGAATCGTTGCCCTGACAATTATGCTGCTCGGGGCAAGACCTTATACCCAGTTGATCCTTCGGGGAAACGCCCAGAATGCGCTGCCCGCTATTTATGCCATCGCGCCCGCCGTTTTCTTCGCCAGCATGATGTCCATCTACCGCGGATATTACGAAGGGCTGCGAAACATGTATCCGACGGCGATTTCCGAAGTGATCGAGTCCGTCAGCAAGCTCCTGTTCGGCCTGACCGCCGCGATTGCGATCGTGAACTCCGGGCTTCGGGAATATGCCCAGAGCGGGACCGTCTACGGCGTAAAAATGGCGAGCGAAAAATATGCGAAAATCGCCACGCTGCCCTACGCCGCGGCGGGCGCGATTTTCGGGGTGACGCTGGGCGGCCTTTTCGGGTTCCTCTTCCTGACCGCTTACCATAAGAGAAACGGCGACGGGATCACGAGGGAAATGCTTCTCAATTCACCGCGCCCGCTCCCACTGAAACGGACGGCTTCCAAACTGATCCGCACGGCGATCCCGATCGCCCTGGGGTCGCTGGCCATCAATCTCTCGTCTTTTATTGACGGGATGCTGCTGCAGGGCCGCATCGGCGATATCCTGAACACCAATGCCGCAGTTCTTTTGGGAATGTATGCGAAGGAGATCCCGAAAGAGTATATTGCGACGAACGGTGTGGCATCCTTTCTATATGGGTGCTTCGGCAACGCCACCAACCTGTTTATGTTTGTCCCGGCTTTGACACAGGCTTTCGGCGTAAGCGCCCTCCCGAACGTTACGGAAGCGTGGACGGAAGGCAACCCGAAAAAAATCAAGCACAGCATGGAATCGGTTCTGCGCATCGTCACTCTGATTACCATTCCGAGCGGGCTGGGGCTTTCCGTTTTTGCCATCCCGATTGCCGGCTTGATCTATCCGGGCGTGGACCAGGGCCCGAGCATCATCGGGAGAATCCTGATCCTGCTCGGCCTCGCGTCGACCTTTGCGGCCACAAGCACGCCGGTGAACAGTATGCTTCAGGCCGTGGGAAGGGTGGACCTTCCGGTAAAGCTGATCGTAGTGGGGCTCGCCGTCAAGGTCGTCACCAATTACACTCTCGTCGGGATTCCGCAGATCAACGTGCTCGGCGCCGGAACGGGGACTTTGCTGTGCTACCTGATTATAACGGTCCTGGCACTGTTTTTCCTGCACCGTGTCACGAGGATTCATCTGAATTATTTTACAATTTTTCTGAAACCGTTTCTGGCTTCCATCGTCAGCGTAGGCGGCGCATGGCTGGTTTACCGGGCCGCCGTGATGTTCCTGTCGGGCAAGATCGCCGTCCTGATTGCCATTCTGATTGCAGTTGTTCTCTATGTCCTCTGCATCTTCTGGTTCCATGCACTGAGCAGGCATGATATTTTGATGTTGCCGAAAGGACAAAAAATTGTGAAAATACTTGAAAAACATAATTGGATAAGGTAAAATAAATGCAGCCAGCAAATTGTAAGAATTCGGAGGGCATGCGGGTTTGCGGTTTCAGCGAAAGGAAAAGTATACGATTGACGATCTGCTGAAAATTATGGAAATCCTTCGGTCGCCGGAGGGATGTCCGTGGGACCGCCAGCAGACGCATCAAAGCATCCGGAATAATCTGATCGAGGAGACCTACGAGGCGGTTGAGGCGATTGATACCGCCGACAAGGTTTTGCTCCGGGAAGAATTGGGCGACGTCCTGCTTCAAGTTGTCTTTCACGCACAGCTCGAAAAAGAAAAGGGCGGGTTCGACTTTTCCGATGTTGCGGACGGTGTTGCCAAAAAGCTCATTGAGCGCCACCCCCATGTTTTCGGCGATGTTTCCGTCCGGGACAGCGAGGAAGTCTTAAAGAACTGGGATGCCATTAAAATGCGTGCCAAAGGCCGCAAGACCCTCGCGGATGTTTTGGAAGGCGTGTCACCTGCCCTGCCGGCGCTGATGCGTTCCCAGAAACTCCGAAAAAAGGCTGCGAAGGCTGCGGGCCAAACAATCCGTTTCCAAGAGACTGCGCTCGGTGTCCGCGACGCAGTCCGGCAGATCGAAAAGCTGCCCGATTCCGCAAAACCGGAGGACAAGATGGAAAAGGTGGGCAAGCTGCTTTTTTCGGCCGTCGGGATAGCGGAAAGCTGTGAAATTGAAGCGGAGCAGGCATTGGCGGAATTCTGCAGCCGGTTTGTCCGCCAATATAAAACGGAAAACCGAGGATAGTTCCGTTTGGTCGCACCGGTTTCGGTTCGGCGGGATTCAAAATTCTCAGCGTTTGCTGTTGAATAATAAAAAACGGAGGTCAAAAAAATTATGAATAAAACCGAGTTGATTGCTGCTGTTGCTGAAAAGGCCGGGCTTTCTAAAAAGGATGCCGACAGTGCCGTGAATGCCTTGCTCAACACGATCGTCGATTCCGTGGCGAAGAGCGAAAAGGTGCAGATCGTTGGCTTCGGAACTTTTGAACTTCATAACCGCAGCGAACGCCAGGGCCGCGATCCGCGGACAAATTCGCCGATTACCATTCCCGCTTCCAGAGTTCCGGCGTTCAAGGCCGGCAAAGCATTTAAAGACGCTACGGCGCTTTAAAATCGATTGGGACCTGTTTGTATGGGGCTGCAGCAAAGGTTCGTTTCGCTGCAGCCCTATTTATTTATTCGAAAAGAAAAATAGAAATCATGGAAAGAGTATTATGAGACTGGACAAATTTTTAAAAGTATCCCGGCTGATGAAACGGCGCACCGTCGCCAACGAGGCTTGCGATGCGGGGCGCGTCCTTGTGAATTCCAAGCCCGCGCGGGCATCCTATGAAGTAAAACCCGGCGACGTGCTCGCGATCCGTCTCGGGTCGCGGACCATTCGGGTCAAAGTGGCCGGCGTCGATGCGTACGCAACGAAGGAAGACGCTTCCGATCTGTACCAAATACTTTCCGACGACCGGTAGTATATGTCCTCCCGCGTCTGCATAAGAATTAGGTAGGAACAATGCGGGAGGGATTTCCATGGCTGAACCGAAACCCGATCAGAAAAATGAAGTGAAAAGTATGAAGGCCCCCCACAGCCTGATCCTGGAAAACCGCCGGTCGCTGACCGCAACGGGAGTCTCCAACGTCGACAGCTTTGACGACGAAACCATTGTCGCCACAACCGACCTGGGGGACCTCACGGTGCGGGGATCCAAGCTGCATATCGACAAGCTGAATATTGAAACCGGGGAACTGACGCTTGAGGGCGAAATCGTCTCCATGACGTACACGGAAAACCGTTCTTCCGGCGACGGGATCTTTTCCAGACTGTTCAAATAGGGGAGTGAGGCGGCGTGTATACTAGCCTTTCCTCCCAGATGTTCTGTTTCGCTATTTTTTTTGTGGCGGGCGTTGTGCTTGGGGTGCTTTACGACGTACTTCGTGTCTGGCGCGCGATGTTTCGTTCGGAAAGGCGTTCCATTTTCTTTCAGGACCTGTTTTATATGGTTCTGGCCGCCTTTTTTACTTTTCTGGTCAATCTGGGCGTCAATTACGGTGAGCTGCGTTTTTATCTGTTCCTCGGCGAGATTTTTGGGTGGCTGGCGTGGCACTATACGCTCGGCTCGGTTACCGTTTTTTTCTTTCGGAGGCTGTTTCGCTTTCTTTATCGGAAACTGTTCGACCCGCTCGGAAGGTTTTTACATCTGTTTGCCTTAAAATTGGAAAAAAAGTTTTTTCACTTTGTTAATTCCGTTAAGAAACGGTCCCAAAATTGGAAAAAACGCTTGAAACCGAAGCGGGTAGTAGTGTATAATCATCGTAAGGGTAAACGGCGGAACCGTCGAAACGAAAAGAGAAAAAGAAGGCGCACGGGACCATGAAAGTGATTCGGGGCAAAAAGCGAAATAAGAGTTTTCTTCTGCGTTTCGCCCTTCTGGCTTTTTCGGTTTATGCTTTGGTTATGGTGATCCATCAGCAGGTCGTCATCAATGAGAAAAAGCAGGAGCTCGCTTCGGTCAGGGAGCAGATCCGGATTCAGGAAATTCAAAACGGAGATCTCAAAAATGCGGTCAGCGCGGGCAAAGACGGAGGCAGCGGCTACAGCGATTATATCGAAAAGGCAGCCCGCGAAGGTTTGGATTTTTCCAAGCCGAATGAACGCGTTTTTGTCAATATAGCCGGAAAATAAACCTTTCTGACTAAGGAGGAAAATACTTACATATGCAGCTTGAGGTAGGGGCGGTCCTTGAGGGGAAAGTAACGGGCATTACAAATTTCGGGGCTTTTGTGGAGTTGCCCGGCGGTAAAACGGGTATGGTTCATATTTCGGAAATTGCGCCGACTTTTGTAAAGGAAATTCGTGACTATGTGTCGGAAAATCAGATGGTCAAGGTGAAAGTCCTGAACATTGGTCCGGACGGAAAGATCAGCCTGTCCATGAAACGGGTCAACGAAACACCCCGTCCGCGAAGGGTGCCCTCATCTCGTACCCCCGGAAGACCGGGAAGCTATGAATGGAAACCCGGCAGGCGGAATGAGCCGGTGACCTTTGAGGACATGATGACGAAGTTCAAACAGACCAGCGATGAAAAGATGTCCGATCTGAAGCGCTGCATGGAAGCAAAACGCGGGGGATTTTCCAAACGGGGTTCCAACCAGGCAAAATAGCGTCCCGCCGCTGTTGGGAAAGATTCGGCGGGACGGTCTGCCGTTCCGCTTCTGAAAACCGACAGAACAGCTGCCGGTTGATGCGGAGTGCATGCACTCCGCTTTTTTATTTATTCGGAGGGATTTCATGCTGATTACTCACGCAAAAATTCACACCATGACGGGCCGGACCATTCCGGACGGGTCCATCCGCATGAAAGGTTCCATAATCGATTCCGTGGGGCCCGGCAGGTTTGAGCCGGAACGGGACGAACAGATGCTGGACGCGGAAGGCGCGGATGTTTACCCCGGCTTTATCGATGCACACACGCACCTTGGCATGTGGGAAGACGCCCTGACCTTTGAGGGCGACGACGGAAACGAGGAGACGGACCCGGTGACACCGCAGCTTCGGGCAATCGATGCCGTGAATCCTTTGGACCGCTGCTTTTCCGAAGCGTTGACGGCAGGCGTCACATCCGTTGTAACGGGCCCCGGAAGCGCCAACCCGATCGGCGGGCAGCTTGCGGCGATCAAGACGTATGGAAAACGGATCGACGATATGGTTCTGAAGGCACCGCTGGCAATCAAGATGGCGCTTGGGGAAAACCCAAAGACCGTTTACCATGGGAAAAACGAAAGCCCGTCCACGAGAATGGCCACAGCCGCACTGATCCGGGAAGAACTTTTCAAAGCGAAGCGGTACGGCGAAGACCTGGAACGTTCCAAAACCGAGGAAGATGCGGATCCCCCGGACTTCGACCTGAAATGTGAGTCCCTGCTCCCGGCGCTGCGGGGCGAAATTGAAGTTCATTTCCATGCCCACCGGGCGGACGATATTTTTACGGCGATTCGAATTGCAAAAGAATTCCATCTGAATTATGTCCTCGTTCACGGCACCGAAGGCCACATGATTCCGGACAAGCTGCTGGCGGAGCATGCAAGGGTCCTTTCCGGGCCTTTCTTCACGGATCGCTGCAAGCCCGAACTGAAAAACCAGACTCCTGCGTGCCCGGGAATCCTTGCGGCACACGGGATCCTGACCGCCATCATTACCGACCACCCCGTCATTCCGATTCAGTACCTGCCCCTGTGCGCGGCGCTGGCGGTACGGGAAGGGATGGACCATGACGAGGCGCTCAAAGCGATTACCATCAATCCAGCGAGAATCTGCGGGATCGATTCCAGGGTCGGCTCCATCGCCAGGGGAAAGGACGCCGACCTCACCTTTTTCCGCACGGACCCGCTTTCCCTGAATGCCAAGCCGGAAGTCGTTGTTGCCGGCGGTGTTATCATGAAAAAATCGGAGTGATCGTATATGCGAGAAATTCAGGCGGAGCGGATTACCGCCGAAATCAGCCGCCTCTGCATGGAAGCAAACCGCGTCCTTCCGCGCGATCTGGAACAATCTATCCGCGCCGCCGCCAAAACGGAGACTTCTCCGATCGGCCGGTCGATTCTTGCCGATCTCGGGGAAAACATGGACGCGGCTCGGGAGCTGAACCTGCCGGTCTGCCAGGATACCGGCATGACGGTCGTTTTTGCTGAAATCGGGCAGGATGTTCATATTACGGGCGGACTGTTTGAGGACGCCGTCAACGAGGGCGTCCGCCGGGGATATCGCGGCGGCCTGCTTCGCTGTTCGGTCGTTGCCGACCCGATCCGAAGGGGAAACACGGGGGACAACACGCCCGCCGTGCTTCATATCCGCATTGTGCCGGGCGATCAAATCCGGTTGGTCATTGCCCCAAAAGGCTTTGGAAGCGAAAATATGAGCCGCCTGAAAATGTTTACCCCCGCCGCCTCGGAAGACGACCTGATCGCTTTCGTGGCGGAAACGGTGAAGATCGCGGGCGGGAGGCCCTGCCCTCCGGTGGTTGTCGGGGTGGGGGTCGGCGGCGATTTTGAACAAAGCGCCCTGCTTGCCAAAAGGGCGCTTTGCCGGCCTGTTTCGCAGAGAAACCCCGATTCGTTTTATGCCGGCCTTGAGGACCGCATGCTCCGGAAAGTGAATTCCCTGAACGTCGGCCCGCAGGGCTTCGGAGGCTCTACCACGGCCCTCGCCGTCAATATTGAATGGTACCCCACCCATATTGCCGGCCTGCCGCTGGCCGTCAATATGGGGTGTCATGTGACGCGCCATGAATCCGTGGTGATTTGACACTTTGTCCGTTGGAATTTTTCCGGAATTATGGTATGATCTCTTTGGGGACGGATGAACGCAGTCATCCGAATTTGCAACAAGGAGTTGGAAGAAATGAAGGTCACAATCATAGGCCGGAAGGTAAACCTGAGGAATCATTTCAAAGATCTCGCGGTAAAGAAACTGTCCCGCTTCGACCGGATCTTCGATGAGGACGCGGAAGCCAAAGTTGTTGTGACGCTTGAGAAAAACCGCCAGACGGTCGAAATCACCATCCGTTCGCGCGGGATGTTTTACCGAGCGGAAAAGACGGGGAGTGAAATGAATGCGGCGCTTGACGGCGTCATCGAGTCGCTCGGGAACCAGATTCGCAAAAACAAGAAACGCCTTGTCAAAAAGATCCATTCCGCGGGAGTCGATACGCTTCTGCAGGACGGGGATTCCGAAAACGGGGAAAAAGAAGATTTCCGGATCGTCCGTACCAAGCATTTTGCCGTAAAGCCGATGAATGTGGAAGAGGCTGTTTTGCAGATGAATCTTCTGGAACATCAGTTTTTCATGTTCCGCAATCAGGAAAGCGGAGAGATCAATGTGGTCTATCGCCGTAAAAACGGCGGCTTCGGCCTGCTGGAACCGGACGAAGCGTAAATCGGGACGGGAAGCAGAATAAAATGCCCGGGGGCTTGCGCGGCAGTGCGGCCCCCGGTTTTGTGGAGAGAATTTATGAGTGATTTTCAATTGGTCTGCCCCTGCCTGTTCGGGCTGGAAGGCCCCCTGGCGGATGAACTGCGGAAGATGGGGGCGGAAAATGTCCGTCCCCAGAACGGGCGCGTCGTTTTCGACGGCTCGGAGGAAATGATCGCGCGGGCGAATCTCTGCAGCCGCTACGGAGAACGGGTGCAGGTGCTGATGTCCGTTTTTCCGGCGCGTTCTTTTGAAGAGCTGTTTCAGGGGGTGAAGGCTTTGCCGTGGGAGCGCTGGATCGGCAGGAACGACGCGTTCCCGGTCACCGGTTCGTGCCTTGGCTCGCAACTGGCCAGTGTTCCGGACTGCCAGTCGATTGTGAAAAAGGCGGTTGTCGAACGCCTGAAGAGCCGGTATTCGGTCGGCTGGTTCGAAGAATCGGGCGCGCCGTGCCGGATCCATTTCCTGATTCTGAAAGACCGGGTCAGCGTCATGCTCGACACATCCGGCACCGGGCTTCACAAACGCGGATACCGGGCAAACGCGGCGGAAGCCCCCATCCGGGAAACGCTGGCCGCGGCGATGGCTTATTTTTCGCGTGTCCGTCATGACGCAACCCTCATCGACCCGTTCTGCGGTTCCGGAACCATTCTGGTGGAAGCAGCCCTGCTGGCGCTGAACGTTGCCCCGGGGATCGGGCGAAGGTTCGCTGCGGAAAAATGGGACCGCCTGGATCCGTCCGTATGGAAAAGGGAGAGGGAGCGCGCCCGTTCGCTGGAGATGCACGACGCCGGTTTCCTTGCGAAAGGGTACGATATTGACCCGGCGGCGGTTTCTCTGGCGCGGGAGAACTCCGCCAAGGCGGGAGTGTCTGACCGCATCCGTGTCGTGAAGCGCAGCATTGCGGACTTCAGCGATGACGGGGAGTATGGCTGCGTCATCTGCAACCCGCCGTATGGCGAACGGATGCTGGATTTGCGCGGCGCCGAAGAGCTTTACCGGACGATGGGGAACGTATTCGTCCCGCGGCACGGCTGGAGTTACGGCATCATCAGCTCGGACGAGACGTTTGAAAACTGTTTTGGGCGCAGGGCCGCCCGGCGCAGAAAATTGTACAACGGCATGATCCGCTGCCAGTATTATATGTATTTTGGGGAAAAATCGTAATGTCGCCGGTGTGGGGAAAGGAAAATGCAGAAACTGGTATTTTTTCATACGGTTTTGGAAAGAACTATGTCGAGACGTCCGGCCGTATTTGCTTTCTCTGGAATCCTGCCCAGCTTTCTGTGCTTTTCTCGTCCCGGCGGCGGAAACAAGCCGTTTCACGGGTATTTGTAAAAAAATTATTAAATCCTGCATTTTCTCAAAAAAGCTCTTGATTTTTTGCGGAGAAGTAGATAAAATATATCTTAGCACTCGGGACTAATGAGTGCTAACAACAAAAAATCTTTAAGGGGGATATATCATGACAGTGAAACCATTGTTAGACAGAGTCCTGATTAAAATGGAAGAAGCCGAAGAGACCACGAAGAGCGGCATTATTCTGGCTGGTTCCGCAAAGGAAAAGCCCCAGATTGCAGATGTGATTGAAGTTGGTCCCGGCGGTGTCGTGGACGGAAAAGAAGTTAAAATGTATGTCAAGAAAGGGGACCGCGTCATTACCAGCAAATACTCCGGCACCGAAGTCAAGCTGGACGGCCAGGACTATACAATTGTCCGCCAGAGTGATATTCTTGCGGTCGTCGGCTGAACCGGCCCGCAGCTCTTAAAAAAATATAGAAAATACGGAGGAATCAAACTATGGCGAAACAGATCATATATGGCGAGGAAGCCAGAAAAGCTCTTTTGAACGGCGTGAATCAGCTTGCCGATACAGTTAAAATTACACTCGGCCCGAAGGGGCGCAACGTCGTACTGGACAAGAAATACGGTGCTCCGCTCATTACAAACGACGGCGTTACCATTGCAAAGGAAATCGAGCTCGACGACGCGTTTGAAAACATGGGCGCCCAGCTTGTTAAAGAAGTCGCCACCAAGACGAACGATGTCGCCGGCGACGGTACGACGACCGCCACGCTGCTTGCCCAGGCTCTGATCCGCGAGGGCATGAAGAATGTTACGGCGGGCGCGAACCCGATGGCGATCCGCAGCGGAATCCAGAAAGCGGTGGACAAGGCTGTCGAATCCCTGAAGAAAAATTCCCAGAAAGTTTCCGGGCCGGACGACATCGCCCGTGTCGCATCCATTTCCGCGGCGAACAACTTTATCGGCAAACTGATTTCCGAAGCCATGCAGAAGGTGACGGCCGACGGCGTCATCACCGTGGAAGAATCCAAGACGGCGGAAACATATTCCGAAGTCGTGGAAGGCATGATGTTCGACCGCGGCTATGTTTCCCCTTACATGGTGACCGATACCGAAAAAATGGAAGCGGTCATTGACGACGCGTCGATCCTCATCACCGACAAAAAGGTTTCCAACATTCAGGAGATTCTCCCGCTCCTCGAGAAAATTGTCCAGTCCGGCAAGAAACTCGTCATTATTGCCGAAGACATTGAGGGAGAGGCCCTCAGCACCCTGGTGCTGAACAAACTGCGCGGAACCTTTACCTGCGTGGGCGTCAAGGCTCCGGGCTTTGGCGACAGGCGCAAAGAGATGCTGCAGGATATCGCCATCCTGACGGGCGGCCAGGTGATTTCTTCCGAACTCGGCCTGGAACTGAAAGACGCCACTATGGATCAGCTCGGCCACGCACGTCAGGTCAAAGTCGACAAGGAGAATACCATCATTGTCGACGGCTCCGGCGACAAGAAGAAAATTGCCGACCGTGTCGCCCAGATCCGTGCGCAGATTGAAAAGACCACTTCCGATTTCGACAAGGAGAAGCTGCAGGAACGTCTTGCCAAACTTTCCGGCGGCGTAGCGGTCATCAAAGTCGGTGCCGCGACCGAAGTGGAAATGAAAGAAAAGAAAATGCGTGTGGAAGATGCCCTCGCAGCGACAAAGGCGGCCGTCGAAGAAGGCATTGTGGCCGGCGGCGGCGTAGCTTTGATCAACGCGGTTCCGGCTGTGGAGGAACTGGTCAAGAACAGCGAAGGCGATGAAAAGACCGGTGCGAAGATCGTTCTGCGCGCTTTGGAAGAGCCGGTGCGCCAGATTGCCTCGAACGCGGGGCTCGAGGGTTCCGTTATCATCGATACGATTAAGAAAGCCGGAAAAGTCGGTTACGGCTACGACGTCGGCACGGACAAATACGGCGACATGATTTCTTCCGGCATTGTCGACCCGACCAAGGTTACGCGCTCCGCTCTGCAGAACGCCGCTTCCGTTGCGTCCATGGTCCTTACGACGGAATCCCTTGTTGCGGACAAGAAGGAACCTGCTCCGGCTGCACCCGCGGCTCCGGCCGATGGCGGTGCCGGCGGCATGTATTAATCGAAAAATCAAATCGGTTTTCGGCGGGCGCTTCGGCGCCCGCTTTTTTTGTTGGGAGCAAAAAACCGTTTCTCTCATAAAATAATGGGGGAGGTGGTTTTCTTGTATCTGGAACCACAATACGACGGTTTGGAAAAACTTTTAAAGCAAAGGCCGGACGCCCAGGCGATCCTGCGCGGAAGCCCGGCTCACCCGGAAATCAACGGAATGGTCTTCTTATATCAGGCTGCGGACGGAGTTCTGCTGGTCGCGCAGGTCCAGGGGCTTCCACAGGGACAGGGCGCGTGTTCGCCCAATATTTTCGGATTCCATATTCATGAAGGGCATTCGTGCACCGGGAACGCGCAGGACCCCTTTGCCGATTCCGGTGTCCATTATAACCCCGGAAACTGTCCGCACCCTGCGCATGCCGGCGACCTTCCCCCTCTTTTCGGCAATCGGGGCTATGCGTTTCTGGTGTTTTTCACCGACCGGTTCACCGTGAAGGAAGTAATCGGCAGAACCGTTATCTTGCATGAACATCCGGACGATTTTACTACGCAGCCTTCCGGAAATTCCGGTGCGAAAATCGCCTGCGGCCAATTGACCGCACCGGAACAATAACTTTTCCAGACGGGGACGCACGGACGGATTTCGCGGGTCCCTATTTTTGTGTCCGTGTGGGGTTGCAAAGCGGGGGGCGAAAACCGGAAGGAAAACCGTTTCCATGCCTTTTTACTTAAATTTCTTCCAATGCTCAAAAGCTCAGCCTTATCTTTTCTTGAACTGAAAGAATAGAGTGTGTTTTTATTTATGAAATATTGACAAAATATTGTTTTGAATTATACTGTATATAGTAAATTGATATGATATTCCGAGGGATTTTCTAAGTAAGGAGGGAACGCCGCGCCGTAAGATTCCGACAGACGGACCGGGGAAAGTTTTTTCGGCCGCATATTTTCACGGAAGGAAGAGATTTTATGAAACACTATGCTATTACAATCGCCCGCGGTTATGGCAGCGGCGGCAGGCGCATCGGCAAAAAACTTGCCGACCAGCTGAACATCGATTTTGTAGACCGCGAGCTGCTGCAGCTTGCATCCATCGAAAGCGGAATTAACGAGGCTCTTTTCGGTGAAGCGGACGAACGCGTTACAAAACCTCTTTTTCTGTTTAAAAACAGACGCAAAAACCGTGTGGGCGACGTACTGAGCCCGGAGCAGAACGGATTTATTTCCGATCAGAACCTATACAATTTTCAGGCGAAGGTGCTTCGCAGCCTGATTGAAAAGGAATCTTTCGTCGTCATGGGGCGTGCGGCGGATTTCATTTTGAAGGACTACCCCAACGTCCTTACGGTAAATATTCAGGCATCCCATGAGTTCTGCGTTCAGGCGACCAGGAAGAAAAACGGCCTTTCGGAAAAAGACGCGGATGCGTTTGCGACCAAGACCGACCGTTACCGTGCGGATTTCTACAAATATTACACCGGAAGGGACTGGAACGACCCGGCGAACTTTGATCTCTGTCTGAACAGTGAAAGGCTGGGCGACGGCAACTGCATCCGTCTGATTCTTGAAAGCGCAGCGCTCAAACTCGGTTCTTATTTTTCTGCCGATCCCAACCAGGACATTCCCAATGAATCGCCCGCCTGACCCGAAACTTCCTGGCACAAAGAAATCCCCCGGCCGCAGCTTTTGCCTGCGGCCGGGGGATTTCTGCGTCCTTTTTTACGGGGCAGAATCGATTTTAGTTCAGTTCTTCAATATACCGCGCGATTCCGTCCTCGTCCTTCGGATCGACCCCGTCCTTTGTGTGAAAGACCGAGAGATTTTCCACATGTTTAATTTCCTGACCGGGTTCCAGCCGATACATCGGGCTGAGGGACTGTATTTCAACAAAATCCTTCCGGACGGCAATCTCGCAGGAACTCCCGAAGTCCGGATAAACCGCCTGCGGATTGTGCACATAGCGTTTCATAAAAGTAAAATCATGGCTTAGATAAGCGACCCATCCCAAAACATTGTTGGAGCCGATCTTCATAGGACGTTCGCCGTCCGGGTCATGGCGCACCGTCAGAAAACGGTTTCCGTAAAAGATCCGCCTGTCGCGGACATCGGTTCCCGGCCAGAAAACAAGCGCCCGGTTGGGGCGATAGGAATTGTTGGAATCCGTGTTTTGCGGGAGAATCACCAGCCCGCCGCCCTTCAGCATGGTAACCGGCCACAGGCCGCAGGGCTGCGGTTCCTTGGAACAGTTTTTTGCAGTGTGCACAACCATAATATCCGCCGCATCCTCGCCCATGATGACTTCAAATCCGGCCTGAATGCCCGATCCCTTGGGCCTTGGGGGCAGGAAGGAAACGCCGTCCGGCAGAATGCTGTAAACGACCGGGGCGTTATCCGGGTAGATCGTTTTCGAGGACCGTTCCGGACTCAGCCACAGCCGATGACCGCCGTAATAGTAGAATGCGGAATTCTCTCCGTCTTTCCACTCCGGATTTTCCGTCGCGATTTTATATTGGCGCTCCTTATCGTTGTAGAACAGGTTTCCATTTTCCGAGAACCCAAAGTAGATTATCCGGGGGCCGAAATCTATGGTCACGACGACATCGATGATTCCGTTGGAAATTTTTACACATTTCCCGAAGTTCTCGAAATCGATTTCCTTAATTTCCAAGGGTCATACATCCTTTCATCATGAGAGATTATAGCACGACGACTCCGTTTGTCCGGTCGAAGCCGCAGGGAGCGGCCTGCGGCATACACAGAGCGTAAAGGTCCGCGGCCCGGTTTTCCAACTCCCAGATTTTTGCCGCCCGGCGGTTCAGGGAGCGGGCGGCCGCATGTCTGGAAAGGATCGGGACGGGCGACTGAGCCTTTGCTTTCCGTAAAATCTCGGCCCCGTGTTTCCCGATTCCCAAAACACGAAGATAAGGCGGAGAGCCGGCGCAGTAGGAAACATCCATTTCCAGAAAAGCGGACAGCAGAATCCGGCGGATTCTGGCGAGCGGATACCGTTTGGATTTGACCAGACGGTACAGTTCTTCCAGACTTCTGGCCTTTTGAACGGCAGCCTCGACCCGGTTCTCCAGTCCCTCGCTGATATCCGGTACCCGGGACAGTTCCTGCCGGCTCATCCGCCTCAGCTTTGCGAGAATCCCGCGCTCGAGATATGCCAGATCCGCAGGCGCGCGGCCCCGTTCGGTTTCGGCTTTCAGAACCCGGAAAGCATCCGCCGGCAGATACGCGGAAACGTCGGCCCCTTTCTTCAGCAGGGCGCGGATTTCTGCCGAAGACGCGTTGCCGCCGGCACTCTCCCTGCTATTGTGGCCGGAACCGGCCCTTTTTATCGTAAAAGGCCGGAGAGAAGCATGCAGGCGTTCCAGCGCTTTGAGGTACTCGATTCCGAGAATGTTGTTCGGTTCGCTCAGCAGGGAAGCCGTCTCACTTCCAAACAGGCTGCCGACGGCCTGCTGCCTCGCAGCGGCAAAGGTGGAACCGCTGTCCAGCGCCGCGCGCATGGCGTCGTGCAGCAGGGGAGATGCCAAAGCATCTGCCGCTTGTTTCAGCCGGCCGATGTCCCCGCATTCGCTTCCAAAACCGATTCGGTCCGCGCCCAAAGCGGCCACAAGGAAAACGCCGCCGGAAGCAAACCGTTCCGCGCCGGCCACGGCCCAGGGAAGGGGAAGCTCCACAACCAGGTCGGCGCCGCAGAGAAGCGTCTGCTTTGTCCTGGCCCACTTGGAAAGAATTGCCGCTTCGCCGCGCTGGACAAAATTTCCGCTTAGGACAACCGCAATGGGACCGGCACCCGATTTGCGGAGTTCTTGGATTAAGAAAGCGTGACCGTTATGAAACGGGTTATATTCCGCGATAATCCCGGTAATAGCCATTTTATCCGCAAACTCCTTGAAATTATACCCTGTTTGTACTATCATAATAACTGTTGTTTTTTCGCTTCTTATTTTACACGAATCCGCATGGTCTTTCAATAGTCTGTCTATGCCCGGGAGAAATAAAAATATTAGGAGGACGGTTCATGAAGGTTCTGGTAATCAACGCAGGAAGTTCATCATTAAAATATCAGCTGATCGATATGGATACCGAAAAGATGATGGCGAAAGGCATTTGTGACAGAATCGGTTCGGAAGGCGCGTCGATCCAGCACAAAACCGCCGACGGGCGTGCGAAAAAAGTGGTAACGGAAATTAAAAATCATGTCGACGCATTTCAGCTCGTTACATCCGCACTCGTCGACCAAAAGGTGGGAGTGATCTCCGGCCTTTCCGAAATTGCGGCCGTCGGTCACCGGATTGTTCAGGGCGGGGCCGTTTTTGACAAATCCGTGCTTGTGAACGACGAAGTCATCCGGCAGATCAGAAGCCTGATTCCGCTGGCGCCGCTCCACAACGGCCCGGAAGCCGATGCGATTGTCGCCAGCCAGCAGGTCTTTGGGAAGGATATGCCCCAATGCGTCGTTTTCGATACTTCCTTTCATTCGACCATGCCGCCAAAGGCTTATTTATATGCGATTCCGCAGGAATATTATGAAAAATACAAGATTCGCCGGTACGGTTTCCACGGCACTTCCCACCGCTTCGTCAGTCATCATTGCGCCCACCTGATGCATCAGCCGCTGGAAGACATTAAGATGATCACCTGCCACATCGGGAACGGGTCGTCCATTGCGGCGATTCAGAACGGCAAGGTTGTGGATACCAGCATGGGCCTGACTCCGCTCGACGGCTTTATGATGGGTACGCGTTCCGGCGCGCTGGACCCGTCGGTGGTTACCTTCCTGATGGAAAAGGAAAACCTTACGCCGCAGCAGATGAATGAGATCCTGAATAAAAAATCCGGCGTGCTCGGTATCTGCGGGATGAGCGACGACCGGGACGTGACCAAAGCGGAGATCGAGGGCAATCCGAAAGCCATTTTGGCGCATGAAATGCAGAACTACCAGATTGCCAAATTCATCGGCGCGTATGCGGCGGCCATGAACGGCGTGGACTGCATCGCCTTTACGGCCGGCCTCGGAGAAAACCAGCCGAGTATCCGCTACGGTGCCTGCCGCTACCTGAAGTATCTCGGCGTAAAAATCGACCCGATTCTGAACGATGAATATGTCCATGGAAAAGAAGGGAAAATCTCCACGTTTGATTCGTCCGTGGCGGTCTATATCATCAACACCAACGAAGAACTGGTAATTGCCCGTGACACCAAAGCGATCGTGGACAAGCTGAAATATGCTTCCACGCCGGACAGGACCCACGTCGACCTGGAAGACGTCTGAAAAGGAGCCGAAAGCACCCGGTCCCCGGAATCGCCGAATATTGCAAATCACCCCACGCATATAAATATCGCGTGGGGTGATTTTTTTTGAAAACGGAGAAAAGCAACTTTGTTCCGATCGCAGCGCTGATCCTGTGCTGCCTTGCTTTTCTCCTGCTTTCTTACATCACCTGCAGCAAGCTGAGCAAAATGGCTGCCGCGCCCGGTGCGGGAATGCTGCGAACGGTTGTGGTCGATGCCGGCCACGGCGGGGAAGACGGCGGTGCCACCGGAAAGTCGGTGAAGCCGGAAAAAGACATCAACCTTGCGATTGCGAAGGATCTGCAGGACCTGCTGCTGGCATCCGGCTACCGGGTGGTCATGACCCGGACGGACGACACGGCCATTTCCGACGACCTGGATACGGTTCACGAGCGCAAAGTCAGCGACATTCACAACCGCCTGAAAATCATCGAAGCCCAGGGAAACTGTATCTTCGTCAGCATCCATCAGAATCAGTTCGAGCAGGGCCGGTATCATGGGACACAGGTGTTCTACTCCAAAAATACGGAACAGAGCAAGGAACTTGCGGAATCCATCAAAAACAGGGTCGTCGGCCTGCTCCAGAAGGACAATGAGAGGCAGACAAAACCCGCCACGAGTTCCATCTACCTGCTCTGGCACGCAACCGTACCGGCCGTGCTGGTCGAGTGCGGATTTCTTTCCAACGAAGAAGAAGCAGCCCGGCTCAACCGTCCGGAATATCAGCGGCAGATGGCGTTTGCCATATACTGCGGTCTTTTGGACTTTTGCAGTGCCCGGTGACGCAGCCTTGTATTTCCGCCGCTGATCGCATATAATGAAAAAAACGGCAGGGAAATGAAGGTTGCAAAATGGCGGGAAGGGCAAAAAGCGTTTATGTGTGTTCCGAGTGCGGATTCGAATCCCCAAAGTGGTTTGGCAAATGCCCGGGATGCGGGCGGTGGAACACCATGAATGAGGAAATCCGGGAAGCGGCGCCGAAAAGGGCGATCGGTTCCGCGGCCCGGCGCGGCATGACGCGCGCGGTCCCGATTTCCCAGATCAGCACGTCGGAAGAGGAACGTTACCACACCGGGATGAGCGAACTGGACCGCGTCTTGGGAGGCGGCATCGTAAAAGGTTCCCTGATTTTAATCAGCGGGGAACCGGGAATCGGAAAATCCACCATTTTGCTGCAGATTTGCGGCTATCTGGGGAAAAGGCTGAAGATTCTGTATGTTTCGGGCGAAGAATCGGCCCGGCAGATCAAGCTGCGGGCGACGAGACTCGGCGTCAACAGCGAGCATCTGTATATTTTGCCGGAGACGGACATTCAGGCGGTCGTCGAGCTGATCCGTTCGGACAAGCCCGGCCTGGTGATGATCGACTCGATCCAGACTATGAATTTTACGGACCTGAGTTCTTCCCCCGGAAGTGTGTCGCAGGTCCGGGAATGTACCGCTGCGGTAATGCGGGCGGCCAAAGAGCTCGAAATTCCCGCGATTCTCGTCGGTCATGTCAATAAGGACGGGGCGATCGCCGGTCCGAAGGTCCTGGAACACATCGTCGACACGGTCTTATATTTTGAAGGGGACCGGCGGATGCCGTACCGGATTCTCCGGGCGGCAAAGAACCGGTACGGTTCTACCAATGAGATCGGCGTTTTCGACATGTCCGAGACAGGGCTTGAACAGGTTGAGAATCCGTCCCTTGCGCTTCTTTCCGGTCGGCCCAAAAATGTATCGGGCACTTGTGTTACCTGCGCTGTCGAGGGTTCACGTCCAATTCTGGCGGAGATCCAGGGGCTGGCGACAACATCGGGATTTGGGACGCCGCGGAGAATGTCGACCGGTTTCGATTACAACAGGATGTCGCTTCTGCTGGCCGTTTTGGAAAAACGGGCCGGTTATTATTTTTCCAATCTGGACGCTTATGTAAATGTGGTAGGCGGACTGCGCCTCGACGAGCCGGCGAGCGACCTTGCCGTCGCGCTTTCCCTCGTTTCGAGCCTGAAAGATAAACCGATCGACGGCAAGGCCATTGTATTCGGAGAGATCGGGCTTGCGGGGGAACTGCGTTCCGTAACCCATAGCGAGGCGCGTATCCGGGAGGCGGACCGGCTTGGATTTCAAAAATGTATTTTACCGTATCACAGCCTGAGCCGTATCAACCGCAAATTCGACCAGATTCAGCTGATCGGCGTCAAAGATGTGCGGGAGGCGTTTGAGGCCGCGACGGAGTAGTCCGGTCTGCGGAACCGGAACGCGGCGTGACCTTGATGCAGTGAACGCAGCCGTCACCGGTATAGTTGGTAATGGCGGAAGGCATCTCCAGTTCGCAATATCCGTCTTTCTGGTAAACACAGTCGATGTCGCATTGGATCATGCTCATGTTTGTCACCTCGCTGCTATTGTTGAGACTTATCAGAAAAATTATTCATGCGACGAGGCAAATTCGAACTAATAATTTCGCGCTTCCATCACAGAATAAGCTGTGATGGGGGAATGTCCATGAAGAAGTATGTAATGTTGTTCACCTTTACACTCGTTCTTACCGCTGCAATCCTGATTTCCGGCCAAATCATCAAAAAGTCGAGGATTCCGGTCACCGTTGTAAAGGCATCTGCCAGTACAGCTGAAGATACGGTTACCTGTACGGGAAAAGTCGAGGCACTGACAAAAAACGACGTTTTTGCGGACGCTTCCGGTGTTGCAAAAAAGGTTTATGTCAAGGAGGGCGACCGGGTCCAGGCGGGGCAGCCTCTGATGAAAATCGTCAATACATCCGCATCATCCTCGGCAGCTTCTTCCGGTTCTTCCACGTCATCGGCGGTACCTTCTTATAACAACGCATACGAAGCCTATGCCGCATACTTAGGCCGTTCCCAGTCGAGCTCGGTCAGTTCCGGAGGAACCGTGAGTTCCGGCCTGTCCGGGACGAATTCCGCAGATAGGGAAGAAGCCAGCGTTTTAACGGCTCCGGTCTCGGGTGTTGTTGCATCGATTGCCGCGTCGGCAGACGGAACTTACATTGATTCCAGCGAACCGGCCGCCGTAATTCAAAATGAGGATGGCATACAGGTTCGCCTTTCCGTTGATGAATCAAAGATTGCCGGCCTGAAAACGGGACAAAAGGCCCAGATCTCGGGGGTTGGATTTAAAAATTCCACTTATTCCGGCATAATCGAAAAAATTTCTTCCGAAGCAAAAGATCTGGTTACCACAACGGGGCAGGAAACGGTTGTAGAGGTTATTGCAAGTGTTCAGAACCCAGGACCGGATATTAAACCTGGTTTTACCGCCCAAGCGAAGATCACGACATCGCACAGCAATAACGTGCTCATTCTTCCTTATGAGGCCGTACAGGAAGACGCGGACGGAAAGGAGTTCGTTTACTGTGTGGTTGTCAACAAGGCCATCAAGACGCCGGTGGTGACCGGCCGTGAATTCGATAACGGGTTTGAAATAAAAAGCGGCATTCGGGCACAGGACCTCATCATTACAAATCCCGGCGACGTTTATGCGGGTGCCGATGTGCTGCCGACGACTGCGGCGGGTGATTCCCATGATTGATTATTGGAAATGCGCCTTTCAAAACTTAGGCAGAAAACACATGCGAACCGCTCTCACGGTTCTTGGAATCGCCATCGGAGTTGCTTCCGTTGTGACGGTTGCCAACATCAGTCAATGCGGCACAAACGCTGTTACCGGAGAAATGGACGGGCTTGGTTTAAACGGATTATTTATTACAAAATCCGACCAGAGCCAGAATGCGACGCTGAATTCCGATGATCTGAAAATCATCCGGAGAGTGAGTCAGGTGGAGTCGACGACCCCGGTTATGACGGCCAATACGCAGGTAACGGTCCGCAATATTCAGACGAAAGCCATCCTGTGGGGAATCGACTGCAATGCCGATAATATCATATCGATCCAATCCGTATACGGAAGGCTGCTCAATAAGCGGGATATCAGCACGGAAGCCAATGTCTGCCTGGTTGACGAGGCATTTTCAAAAAAAATCTACTCCCGAGACAATATCGTCGGCAAGAAAATCAGTTTGGTCTGCGGGGGAATCATGCAGGAGTTTACAGTGGTCGGCGTCATTAAAACAGGCACCGGTCTCCTGCAGAATGTGATCGGCAACTATATTCCGACATTTGTCTATGTGCCGTACACTACCGTTCAGGCGATGAACAAACGCAACGATTTTGATGAAATTGCAGTAAAACTGAGATCCAATACAGAATCCGACAACATTGGAAATTTGATTCTGAGCCGTCTAAACCTTGCCAAAGGAACTTCGGACGCCTTTGTTTCCAACAATCTCGCCAAGCAAAAAGAGGGACTGTTATATATTCTGGATATCGTGACACTGATTCTTTCGGCAGTCGGAGCGGTTTCGCTTCTGGTGGCAAGCCTGAGCATTATGACCATGATGCTGGTTTCGGTCAACGAACGGACCCGGGAGATCGGGATCAAAAAAGCGCTGGGTGCGACACGTTCCGCCATCCTGATGGAATTCCTTTTTGAAGCGGTATTGATTTCCTTGATCGGATGCGTCATCGGCATTGCTGTCGGAACGGCGATATCGTGGGCCGTCTCCGAGTATTTTCATACCGTGCTCACGATAAGATCGGATATCATGCTGATATCCATCACGTTTGCGCTGTTGACGGGAACTGTTTTCAGCGTTTATCCGGCTTATCTGGCGTCACGGATGAAACCGGTCGATGCGCTGAGACAGGAGTAGAATTCCGAAACAGTCCCTCCGCTGTTTCGGATACATAAGAGAGTTGACAACGTCCAGATTATGGGATACAATTATACAAAATGAATATTTTGTATAATTACGGGGAGAGGAACCCTGCGCCCCCGCAATTAGCGCGCCCTCGCGGCCGCTTACAAAATAGCCGTTTTGTAACATAATAAGTCCAATTTTGGCCGTTTCCGTTTTCTCCTTTCAGCCTTGACAAATTCGCAAGCGAAGCCTATAATTCAAATGGTGCGACGAATAGTCAAATCCTGCCATTTCCCAAAACGCCCCGCTTGTGTGAACGGGCCTCGTTAGCAGGATAGCACAAAATCCCCGAGAGCAAAATAGCCCCCGGGGATTTTTTTATACTTTCTTTATACCGTTTCTTCGTCGGCATCATCTTCCGGCTCATCCTTCATTTCCATTTCTTGACAGGATTTACGCAAAGCCGCATAGATCGCTTCCGAAGTCGGATTCTTTGTGCCCTCGTTTTCAAGGGCCTGCAAAGCGCGGTAACGGTCGACAAACGAAACCGAAACAGAACCGTCTTTGCCATGGGAAACCGCAGTCACCCGGGAAAGGTCGAGCCCGTCGAGATCGCCGGGCTGAAACCCCGGTTTGCCGAGCATAAACATCATAGCGATCGCGTCATTGTCGGAACCATAGGCGAGCGTTTCAAGCATTCGCCGCCGCTTCGTTTTACTCACGATTTCCACCTTTCCACCGTGCGGCCATGAAGCCGCCGATCCGTCAGCTGGTCGGAGAGCGCATACAGGCAAGTCACGGCCTCGTTACTGTGGTTCAGTAACCGCTGGACTTTTTTCACGTTCCCGCCATATCTTTTTAATTCTTCCACAGCATAAATTTTCCTCGTCGTGTGAGGGGAAATGTGCTCATTCAGCTTTCTCCCGTTCAGCCGAAACAACCGCGCAGTACGCCGCAGGTCTTTATAAACCGCCTGCCGCGTTCGGTGCCGCCGCTCCGAGAGCCGCCCGCCAAAAACGAAATACGGCCCGCTGTTTTTCAAGAGACGCAAATAGACATCTTCCGGCCAATACACCCGGCGGCTCTTTCCGGTTTTCTGTTCCCGGATGGTCATACGGCGCGCGAGGCGCTCCGCGCGTAGCCGGAGAACGTCGTTAATTCTCAACCCGGACGCCATGCTCGCCTCGAGCGCGAGGCGGTTTTCCGGCATCATTGCCGCCAGTATATGCATCATGCTGTCCTTCGGAATGTAGTCGGCACGCAAAATTTTCACCTCTTTTTTTTCGGGTTGTCAATCCCCAAAATGGTAACTCCCTATTTTTATTATAGCATGCTACACATTTCGTGTACAGCATTTTATTCCGGGATTTGTATGGATGATAGCACGGCTTCCGTGCTTTTGCACTTCTCAGGATACCGCCGCGTCAAGGGCGCTTCGCGCCGCCTGTGGCGGTTTCACCCTTGACTTTGCGGCGGTTTTTATGAGCCGTGCAAAACGCACGGAAAGGCGGTTATCCGCATGAAAACGAACTTTGAAGCATGGCAAAAACAGTATAGAGCCGAACTTACCTACACAGAGATTCTCATGCGCCGTATCATCCTCTGCCGCAAATCCGGCAACCTCGAACAGGCGCTAAACTGGGAAAAAGAACTGCTGGAATACGTCGCTCAACTGCCGCCGTAGCTACTTTGCGGCACCCCGCCCGGCGCGCAGTATTTGATTCCGAGATTTGCCCCGTCGATTGTAATTTCCCTTCCGGCCATGCTCTCATAGTCGGCGTTGAAATATTCGAAGCGGGGTTCGCGCAGACACCCGCCGGAAAGGTAGTACCGCCCGCCTATATTCCCGGGCTGTTTTGTGATATACTTGCAGATGTAGGCGCATACGGCGGCATAATCGCCGCGAAGCGGAATTGCGGTTGTCCAGCCGAGCGACCACTCCGGCAGATTGTAGATCACGCGCCCGTCTTTGTACCGATGCCCGCTGTCCACACACTTCACCGCCCCGCTGTTGACGAGCCCGTGGAAATGGATCGCGCCGTCCTTGTGATATTCCGGGAGGAAAACATACCGCAGACCGCGCCGACGGACACGGTTGTCAAGCCACCGCCCCAGCTTCCGAACATCGGCCTTGTAGTCGTATCGGTCGATCCGTTCCCGGTTCAAAGTCAGCGTGACAAAAAGATCGAACTCGTTGCAAAAAGCGAGATCAAACACCCGCTTACGCGCCCGGCGCTTTGCCCGGATCACGTTCGCCGGGTCTTTTTCCTTCGGCTCGCATGGAATCCCGGGAACGGGGCGCACAGGCCGTTCCTCGCGCGTGTAGCGCTCGAAGTGCCTCGGGTTGAAAATGGGCCTCGAGGAAACCAAAGTCTCGGCAACGCGCTCCCCGCCGTGCCCATCGGGATATAATTTCATTCTTCCGTTGAACAGGGATTCACTGCCGGAATACAGGAATTTCATTCTGGGTGACGGAATAACGTCCCATATATCAAGTAAAGGAACGGGAAGCCGACGGAAAGACGTTCACGCGCTTCGCGCGTTTCGCTTCGTGCAGGCGAGCCCCCGCTCGGCGCCCTCTTGCCGAGGGCGCGCTCGCGGTTGGCTTTGTTGCCTTGCTCGCTTAGCAAGCACGCTCGGCGCGGCAACTTTAAAGGTGGTCGCTCGCAAGCGTCAGGCAGGGCCGCACCGCGGCCCTGCCGCGCGCTCGCTCTCCATCGCTCGGCGGCGCATTGCCCCCGCGCGGCTGGTTCGTCGCTCCATCTCCGCGCAAGGGAACCCGCCTTTTAGGCGGCGGCTTCGCCGCCCTTGCGTTCCGTTCCGCTCCTCTCGGTTGTGTTTGTCAACCAGAAAGTAGACCAGGCGCTGACTTAAAAGTATACCACTAC
>ENA-UOOI01000657-UOOI01000657.1-fermentation-metagenome-genome-assembly--contig:-NODE-657-length-42339-cov-10.241013_pt1 | contig 42339 bp, 41 predicted proteins | sample MGYA00245779_ERZ724027 | MGnify/ENA primary metagenome ERZ724027 (study PRJEB28704, sample SAMN03018318) | fermentation metagenome | biome: anthropogenic terrestrial biome; feature: soil; material...
TTTAAATTCATTATAAAATGATCCCCTATTATTAGTTATTATTCAATAAATTATCTATAACTGTTTGTTCTTCTTCCTCATATTTTTTCCTGACTTGTTTATGTTTTAACAATATTCTTTTGGAATTTTTATAATACCAATAAATTCCATATCAACAGCTCAAAGCCTGTACATCTCTCTCATCCTGTCTATGGTCTCTATCATTTCTTTCCTGAATTTATCCGAGCCCAGTACCTCTATGGAATCTCCCTGGCTCAAGAGCCACATTTTTATTCCCCTTCCAAATACCTTGGTTTTCACTATATACTCGCCCGGTTTTTCCCTTATTATTCTGGCATTGGGCAGTTTGTCCAGAACTGCCTCTATAGATCTGCCGGTGTATTTGAACTTCACTCTTTCAAGTTCACCTGCCTGCATAAACTGAATAAGCTTTCTGAACTCCCCATCTTTAAACCTCCTTCTGTAATCCTCTTTATATTTTCTAGCCGTGACAGTCAAATTTTCAATTCTGTCCACTCTGTAAATAGCGGGGAATTCATAACTTGCCCCTTCAATAAAAGCTATAAGATAAAAATAATATTCAGAAAACAATATTCCCTGAGGATAGACAAATCTTTTGGAAATTTTTCTCTGCAGTTTTCCGTCTGTTCCGATTTTAAAGTATCCAATCTCCAGTACGCTTTTATTCTTTATTGCAGAACTTATTTTCCAAAGACTGTCTAGAAGCTCCTTCCCATGTCTTGGAGGAACATAATTCATGAATTCGTTCCCTATTATATATTTGATATTTTCTTTGTCTCCGCATATGCAGTTATCGAGGAGTTTATCGATTATGCCCTTTATTTCCGTTTTTATGAAACCCCTGCTTTCCAAAAGTACCTTTGAAACTGCAAGGACTTCTTTTTCATTCAAGTTTTTATCACAGCTTCCCTTTAAAATATATCCCCCTTTTTTTCTGTCGGATACGATCTCCTCTCCGAAGTATGTGTTTTCTACAAAATCCTTTATATTTTTAATATATCTATAAAACGTCCTTTCATTAACGTGAAATTTATATAATATGTCATTCTTTACAACTACTTTTCCCTCTTTTAATTTGTCGTAAATAAATAACAATACATCAGATCTAAATTTCTTCATGCTGCAGTCCTTCCTTATATTCCCAGAATACTTTGCCAGCTAATTATAAATATATTTTCATAATCTTTTCTTTTTATGTAATTTATCACTATACATCTTAAAATCAGCAGTTTTTATCAAACTTTCGACAGACATTTTATCACCTTTTTTATATTCGCAAAATCCAAAACTCAAGCTTAAATTATAATTTTTGCTATTTTTATTAAATTTTTTCAATCTTCTGTCAATTCTGTTCCAAATTCTATAAGCTTCTTTAATTGTAGTCTCCGGAAAAACCATCAAAAATTCGTCACCGCCCATCCTAATTATAAAATCAGTTTTTCTAATGCTTTCCTTTAAAATCTCGGCTGTATCTATTAAAACTTTATCCCCTTCCTGATGGCCAAATTTATCATTTATTGTTTTCAATTCATCTACATCAACAAAGCAGACAACAAAATTTTTATTACCCATCTTTGAAACATTGAATTCCTTATTCAGCAGCTCCAGACCGGATCTCCTGTTCAACACTCCAGTCATGACATCCGTACCTGCATAATAATTCAACCTTTCTCTTTCCATGCACAATCTTTTAAGCATGATGTCCTTTTCCCTTAAAATCTTAATGAGAGTTTCCCTGTCCATATCTTCATAATTCACGCAGTACCCCTTCCTTTGACATTTATATATCACACTTTAATTATATATTATGCTAATGACATAGACTGTCAGTAACGGCAAAATTTCTTAATAAAAATCCAGTTAAGGCAAGCAAAAGCCACACTTAACTGGATTTTTCAACTTTCCATTTTTTCTAGCTCCCGGAGGTTTTCTTCCACCCAGGTTTTTGTCATACTTGAGAACTCAATCCAAAACATTGTTTTGGCATTGTGCTTTACAGAACTTTCCCAAGTCGGAACCCAGCTGCAAAGGTGATCCCTCAAAAATTTCTCCTCTGCACCTAAAATTTTCATGACGTTTTTCAAATCGCCCCGGAAGCCAAGATCACAAAGCCTTGACATAAACGACAATTCAAAAGCCAGATGATCTGCCGCTTCTTTTGGATTCACTTCCAAATCAAATTCATGGTAAAACATTCTTACAGAAAGTTCCGACCTTCCAAAAATCAACCTGTCGCGGCTTTCATAGGTGGATTCCCAGAGAGGTGCCAGAATATGCGAAGGTCCAAAAAAAAGTCTATAATAGTCTTCTATTAATTCTCCAGTATATTTGGAATTAAAGTTGTCTTTAGATATTTCATTCAATATTGCCCGGGCTTCCGGATACAGATTAGAGTTTTCAAGTTTCTCAAGCAAATCAGTATTTTTTAAAATATCAAATCCGTCTTTTAAATTTCCCCTGTAAAGCAGAGACATTGTAGAATATACAGCTTTTCTTTCTCTAAACCACAGCTTAATATCATCCATTGTATAAAAATCTCCTTATTTTTTTACTGCATCCCTGTGGGGCGAAATGACCAGGGCAGGCTCTGTGATATGACTTCCGGGCATACCCTGTACTTCATTCACCTTCCCATATCTTTCCCTAATCAATTGCAAAGGTCCATATTTTAAAGCTCTCATAGGGCATGCAGCTACACAGGCAGGTTCCTTGCCCTCATCCAGCAAATCCATACAGAAATCGCATTTTCTAACCTTTTTGATGCGCTCGTCATACTGAGGTGCCTTGTAGGGACAGCTTTTTATACACCTGCGGCACCCGGTGCATTTTTCTTCACAAATATAAACAATCCCATCTCTTTTTCTCTTTCTAATTGCCCCTGTAGGACAGCTTTTCATACATGCAGGATCAAGACAATGATTGCAGCTAATTGAAACCCAGAAAGCATATACCTGAGGGAAAACGGCACTGCCCCTTTTTTTATAATTTCCACCGGATACTTCATACACCTTCCTGAAATTCTGTCCTACTTCAAGATTATTTTTATCTTTACAAGCTATACTGCAGGTACTGCACCCCGTACAGCTTTTTTGTTCAAAATAAAACGCCAGTTGTCCGCACATTCTAAAACCCCTTTCAACATGCTTTATACTTTTTTTATTTCAACCAGACTCGTATGGGATGGATTCCCAAAAGCCAGCGGAGTGGGCTTATATCTGGTCAAAACATTTATACATCCACGCCTGTCAGCTCCATTTTTATCCGGAGTCCACCAGGCTCCCTGAGGTATTGATGCAACTCCAGGCATAATTCTGGCAGTGACTTTTACAGGTATTATGACAGTCCCTCTGGAGTTAAACACCTTTACCATGTCCCCATCTGAAATATGCCTCACTCTTGCATCTTCACAATTCATAAAAACCTGCTGCCGCTCAACTTCCTCCATCCAGCCCATATTGTCAAAAGTGGAATGTACTCTCCTTTTGGAGTGATGGCCTATACATTGAATCGGATATTTCCTCGAGATGGGATCCTCAGGGCCTTCCCATGCAGAAATATATTTAGGAACTGCAGGTATTTTTTCGGGATTATTCATCCCCCACAACCTATTGGAAAAAATCTCTATTTTACCGGAAGGAGTTGGAAAAGGGTCGTGCAGCGGATCCTCAATCTGCTTTTTAAAAGCAATAGAAGGCTTTTCATAAGATCTGCGGTATATTCCTTTCTTCTTAAATTCACTGCAGGATGGAAAATCAGGATTCTTCTTTGCCGTCTCTTCTATAAGATATTCCACCCATTCGTTTAAAGATCTTCCCTCTGTAAATCTGTCAAAAAGTCCAAGCCTCTTGGCCAGTTCACCTATCCAGTCATATCCGTTTCTGCACTGGAATACAGTATCCACTGCCTTATTCATAAACAGGAGATAACTGCCGACGTCCCAGGGTGTGACAATATCCTCCCTTTCCATCATGTCATCTGAAGGCAGTATTATATCTGAAAACTTCGCACTTGCAGTAAAGAACTGATCATTGGTGACAATAAACTTCACAAGATCTTCATCTCTCAAGATTCCCGCGGTACCGTTGGAGTCCGTATGCTGGTTTACAAGGCAGTTTCCACCCAGATTGAAAATAAGTTTTATACTGGAAGACAATTTTTTTGCCCCCCTGACACTTAAATCAGCTCCCATACCCTTTCCCCTGACTATGGCATCTGGCCAGCTAAACATGGAAATTTCGCTTTTATTTGGATTGTAATATGGAATTGATGCTGCATATATGTTCTCTACCGGATATCCCGTACCCGATGCCCATCCTCCGCTGATACCTATGTTGCCGGTCATAGCTGCCAAAACAGTTCCGCCTCTTGCCACCTGTTCCCCATAAGCATGTCTTTGAGGGCCAAACCCCTGAATAAGTGCTGCCGGTTTAGTCAGCGCATACTCCCTTGCCAGCTCCACAATGGTCTCCCTTGGAATTCCGGTGATGGTTTCCGCCCAAGCGGGGGTTTTAGGTATTTTCCTCCCGTCTTTTCCCAATATATAATTTTTATAGGAATTCCCTCCGGGAATGCCCGAAGGCATATGTGACTCGTCAAAACCAACGCAGTACCTGTCCAGAAATTTTTGATCCTGAAGGTTTTCCTCTATCATAACGTAAGCCATGGCATCCATCAGGGCATTATCCGTAGTGGGCCTGACAGGTATCCATTTATCCGCCAGAGCAACTGCCGTATTAGAATATATGGGATCTATGCTTATTATCTTAGCTCCTGCATTCCTTGCCATTTTAAGATAATATGCGGTATTGGTACCATGTATGGTATCCGCAGGATTAAACCCAAGCAGGATAATCAGTCTTGAATTAACCCAGTCTTCCCTGCTGTTACCAGTATATATTGTTCCAAAAGTATATGGAGTAGCCGTCTGAGTACAAGCCGTACTATAGTTTCCATAATATGATAAATACCCTCCATACATTCCAAGAAGCCTTTTCATCCATGCTTTTTCCGAAAGCTTTCCTTCATTTCCCGTAGCATACTGAATATATATGGAATCAGGACCGTACTTATGCATTATCCTCTTCAAATTATCAGCGGTAATATCCAGTGCCTCCTGCCAGGTTATAGGCTTGAACTTTCCTTCACCGCGCTTTCCTATGCGCTTCATGGGGTATTTAAGCCTGTCACAGTTATATATTCTATTGCGATAAGCCCTGCATCTCAGGCATCCTCTGAGCTGCGGAACTTTTTCCGTATCAGGAATATCGTCTTCCGTGGATATTCTCACAATTCGGTTGTATTTTACATGTGCTTTTATAACACACCTCCCGCCGCAGTTATGTGAACCAGAAGTGGAAACTATTCTCTCCCTCTCATCATGAGCATCTTCAGATGAGAAAGTATAGAAACCGTCTCTCTGACAGGATTTTTCTATAAATTCAAGAGTATTTTTATCTATATTCAAAAGTTTTATTCTGTCAATTTTCATCTGGCCTTCACCTCTTTATAATTTGTTATCAGAAGCTCTGTGATTTTTCCCCTTTTACTTCCCGTAGAATTTATATTTCTTTTGGCATAAACCCTTTTTATATTGAAATCAGAATATAAATCGTCAAAAAAAGTATCATTCTCATCTAAATTTTGGGGATCCGAATTACTCAACATTAGTTTTGCGCCTTTGACATCCATCAATTTATAAAAATCCCTTAACAAAATCTGTGACTTGTCATTGAAACTGCTCCTGCTGTAGGAAGTAAATCCCCCAACTGTCACAGGCCTGTACGGGGGATCAAAGTATACAAAAGTACTGCCGTCAATATATTCATTCAGCTCATCAAAGTCCCCATTTAAAATCTTAACTTTAAATTTCCCGTCTTTATTTTTTAAATTCAACAGTCTGGAAATTTCCATCAACTGTATTTCATTAAAAAAACTCGGATTTTCATATTTTCCAAAAGGCACATTGAAATTACCTTTTGAATTTTCCCTGTACAGACCGTTGAAACATGTCTTATTTAAAAAAATAAAGTATGAAGCCGATTCTATACTGCTGCAGCCATTATTGAATTTGCTTCTTATTTCATAAAATAATTTTTCCTTACCTTCAATATCCAGTTTCAGATACTCGGATCTCAATCTCTGCACTTCAAAGATTAAATCCCCCGGTCTGTCCCTGATAATCTCATATAAATTTATCAATTTGAAATTTATATCATTTATAATATAATATTCAAAATAATCATTTTCCAGGAAATAAAAAAATACAGCACCTGCTCCTACAAAGGGTTCGACATACTTTTTAAGCTGTCTTACATTTTGAGGCAGTTCTGCAATTATTTCATTTAGAAGCTGTGTCTTTCCTCCCGCCCACTTTAAAAATGGTTTTATATTGAAATTTTCATTTTCCATGCTTAAACTCACCTTATTATGATTTTATCACATTTTATGATATTTCCCATAATTTTTATTCTTGTCTTGACTTCACAAAAATATTTTGTTAAACTTAACTTTAAGTGAAAATTTAGGCTATTAATGTTGAAAGTAGGAAAAAAAGGTATAAATTAAACCCATATGTCAGCATATTAAAGTCCGTTAAAAAAAGGAGAGTCCCATGTCAAAAAATATACAAAATCACCGATATATAACTGGATTGGACGGGCTCCGAGCTTTTTCAGTACTAGCTGTAATGGCTTACCATTTCAACTTTAACTGGGCTGAAGGAGGCTTTTTAGGAGTTGATATATTCTTTGTGATATCCGGTTATCTCATAACATCCAGCATTTTAACTCAAAAAAGTGAACTCAATTTCAGTTTGCGTAGATTTTGGATCAGGCGTATTCGAAGACTGCTGCCAGCCGCCTATATAGCAATAACTGGTATTTTTATTTGGGCAACAATGTTTAAATCAGAAATAGCAGCCACACTTAAAGGTGACGCAGCAGCTTCCATTTTTTATGTAAGCAACTGGTGGTTTATTTTTCATAAGATCTCTTATTTTGACAGTTTTGGATCACCTTCACCTTTGAAAAATCTCTGGTCGCTGTCCATAGAAGAACAATTTTATATCATATGGCCCCTTATGCTGATAGCAGGTATAAAGATTTTTAAAAAAAGGACAAAGCTTTCTAACGCTGTGTTTATAGCAGCATTGTGTTCTGCAGTACTAATGGCCGTACTATACAAACCGGGAGAAGATCCGAGCCGTGTATACTATGGGACAGATACACGTGCATTTGAACTTCTTATAGGCGGCTGGCTGGCTATCATATATCCTATTAAAAAAACATATACTGGAAAAATTTCCACCAGGCAAAAAAATAAACTGAATATCACAAGTGCAATTACCCTCTCTATTTTTATCATCAGTGTCGTTTTTGTGAATGAATACAATTCATTTCTATACAGAGGCGGTATGCTGCTTTTTAGTTTAAATGCAGCCGTACTCATAGCATGCATCTGTCATTCCAAAAGCTATCTTGGACATTTACTTTCCTGGAAACCTTTAAGCTGGATTGGTAAAAGATCCTACGGAATCTATCTCTGGCATTACCCTATTATTGTTTTAAGTACTCCAATTTACGAAATGGGAAATCCAACTTACTGGCGTGCCGGTTTGCAGTTGGCCGTCACATTTATTATTGCTGAAATTTCATATCGGTTCATTGAAATGCCCATCCGTAAAAATGGATTCCAAAAAACTTTCAAAAAATATTTGTCGGGCAATATTGCCAGTTCAAGAAAGCCGGCTTTTTCCAGATTAATTTCAGTTATGATACTGATGACTTTAGGCGTCGGACTTCTGACAGCCTGTGTTAAAAGCATCCACATGGATAAAACTCAGGCACATGCAGGTAATAAGGCAGGGACAAACAGTTTACAGCAGCCTCAGACAAATAAAGAATCTGGGACAAGCACTTGTAAAAATGGCAGTTTAAATTCTCCGCATTCCGTCAACCCCTACGGAAAAGTACTGGCCATCGGAGATTCCATCATGCTGGACATTACCCCGAGTTTAAATAAAAGATATTCCAATTTTACGATTGATGCCAAAGTTGGAAGGCAGCTCAATGAAGCAATAGGACTGGCATCTTCCTATACGGAGTTTAATAATTCAAACAACGCAGTCATACTTGAACTGGGAACAAACGGTTATTTTACAGACGCTCAGATTGACAAGCTGATTAAATGTTTTTCCAAATCTCACATTTATCTAATAAATACACGTGTGCCGCGCCGCTGGGAGAAAGATGTAAATAAAATTTTGAGCAGAAAAGCTGAGGAAAACAGCAATGTCACATTAATCGACTGGCATTCACGGGCAGTTTCCCATCCCGAATATTTTGAACCTGACGGTGTACATCTAAAACCTGAAGGGGTTGAAACTCTGACATCACTCATAGACAGTGCATTGAAATGAAATCAATCATATAAATTATTCAATTCATTTTGAAGCATGACTCCAACTGTATCGGCAAATCTCCCTGGAGATTTTATATATACCAGATTGCGGCCGTATATTTTTTGAGCGGCAGGGAGATCTTCTTTTCGCCCTGTAAAGACACCGAGAATTGAAATTCCACTTTGAAGTCCTTTTCTGACTTCCAGGGCAGTGTCATTCACGCCAACATTATCTGCATAACTGTACTCGACATCATTGGCTTGACCCGGGATGCACTGCATATCATTTGGTTTTCCGTCGGACAGGACTATGAGTATCTTATGGCTGCAGTTTGAATTTCTCATCATGTAAAGTGCGGCACGTACAGCTAAACCGTCCCTGTTACAGCCTGATGAAGTATAATTGAAAATTCTGTTATTTTTATCAGTTTCATTGTAGTCACGGAAAAGATTGAGAATCGTATAATCGTGAAAACTGCAGAAAGAGTAGACTTTTACAGGAATTTGACACCGCGTAAGGCTTTCAGCTATGACGTACCCTTCCTCTGCAATAATTTCCTGACGACTTTCCTGAGACAATGATGAATCCAGCATTATGTCAACAGTTAAATTTCTTACATCATTTTCAATCTTTTTTATGAAAATCTTATTGTCATAAAGATAAAGATTTCTCCAGACCTTTCCTGCTGCAAGTTTCCCTGTTTCCGATCTGCAGGAGGATTCACGATCAACAAGCATCACATTTTTGATTTTATTTGTCAGTTTCATGATACTATTATTATTTCTGGTGAGGTTTTTATTGTAATATAAACTATTTTTTTCTCTCTGTTTTAAAACATCGTCCCGATGTTTAAGCATGCTCCTATTGCTTTCAGAATCAGCATTAAAATTGCCCTTTGTAAAATAGATATGACAATTCCTATGATTTCCAATACACAGATTTTTCTCTACAGCCTTTATTTGCGGTTCCTGCAAAACAGAAGCCCCATAATATCCGCTCATGAACTTCCTGTCGTATCTGTTGATCTGATCCACAGATTTAAACCAACTGAAAGCCCTGTTTAATTCAGAAGGTATCAAATTAAAATGTTTTAAAAACGAACTGCGCCAAGAATTTGATTTTTTATTATTTATTTGAAGGCTGCCTTTGCTGTTTTGAATCCCGGGCGGCATGTTCCCGTGTAAAAGATGTGCAGACCTATGATAAAAATACACATCTATTATTCTGTTCATACGGGATATAATCTGCCCTGTATCCATATTCTCGTCAAATTCCAAATCATCTAAAATATCAATTACCGATTTCGGCATATTTGTCTTTTCGCCCAGCGCCCTTTGAAAATGTGCTATTTTGACCTGATCCACAATATCAAAAGACAAAGCTGGATTACACCTGCCGAGAAATTTTTTTGAATAATCCCGACGGAGACTCTCAAGGACCGGCCGCTCACATCTTCCTCTCCCATAAGTACAATTTTCCAGACCTATCCAGGTCAATTCTTTCAAGGACTCGCAATTGACATCCTTCCTGAGGTATTTGAAAAAATTATTTAAAAGTGAACAATCATAGTACTTATGAACGGCGCCTATAATATAATTCAAATAAAGATCAGCCTTTCCATTTTCATCATATGCCTTTATTTTTGAATTAAACGAGTAATCAGACGAAGCATTCCATATAATATTGTCAGCTCTCTTTGCTTCATTATTTTCCTTCTGCACAGTCAATTTGAAAAAATCTCACTTCTTTCCACATTTTCCGGTATTCTGAGATGAATAACATCTTCTATGATCTCCCTTTCAAAGTTGTCAAAGGATTTATTTACAATACCCATCTCCAAAGCTCTAGATGCCTTCAATCCCCTGTCGATAAGATGAATGGAAGAAAGAAGACCCCTCAGATCTACAGACTTTGTAGAGATCTCAGAGTTTTCGCTTTTTTTCTGTAGATCCTTAAATAGTCCTGTAAATTGTTCAACATAATTATCTTTCATATTGGGGAACTCCTGCCTAAGCAGCTTCATAAGATTTTCAGAAGAAATAGTAGGCATATCAATAACCATGAAACGGGAAACCAGAGCCTCATTGAGTTCTCTCGTACCTGCATATCCATAATTCATCGTAGCAATGAATCTAGTTGAATCCTTCAGGGGAATCCTGTCATAACCGGGTATGTCAATGACCCTTCGGAAATCCAGGACAGCATGAAGAAGTGCAATGGATTCATTTCTTGCCATATTAATTTCATCAAGGACTCCAAATCCACCCAAGGCTGCACATTCATAAATTGGGCCATGCCTTAAAACAACCTGCCCGTTTTTAAATGTATCCTCCCCAATAAGAGATGAAAAATCCGTGTTAACGTGAAAGGAAATATCCCAGAGCGGCCTCCCAAAAGCAGCTGACAGGTTTTCTGCAAAAACATTTTTCCCGCTTGCCTTCGGACCAACCAGGAGAAGATTTTCGCCACAAATAATAGCTGTAATTGCCTCCTCCCAAATTTCCTTTCCATAATAATTATATTTGGGCGTTGGTATCCTGTATTCTACATCAGGATTTACCTTATAGAAATTCCGATAATGTTTTATTTCAGCAATCAATTTCTCATTAATTTTCTCCTGTCTTAAAAAATCCAATACACCTAATATGTTAACACCTCCAGCTCTAGCTAATATTCAAAACATATGTACATTTAAACATCCATTCATATATTTATATTATGCCATGTTTTAGCTTTAGTCAATACAGCCAAATACTGAACTTTCTCGTTTTTATTTAAGAGTATTCGCAATTGCCTCATTTATAAATTTTACAAGCTCAGGCATATTCCGAATCAGTTCTTCCTTCTTTTCCAAATATGCTCTTTCAATTTCCGGCATCTCGGATTCATTACACTGCGGCAGCGATAAAAGATATACCTCCAGTGCATGGATAGCAACTGCCTATTTGCTGACTAGTGTAATCACAACCCTATTGTTCGGGAAGCTGGGTGACATGTACGGGCGCAAATGCATTTTTCAAACTTCCATCATTATCTTTCTAATTGGATCAATTTTATGTGGTACTGCACAGAGCGTCAAAATGCTCATCGTATTCCGGGCTTTACAGGGAATTGGTGGAGGAGGGTTAAATTCTCTGACTCAGGCAATTGTAGGTGATATTGTCCCACCTTCCAAGCGCTCCAAATACTTTGCCTATATTGGATCCATGGCAGTTTTTGAACTGATTTCGGGTCCATTTGTCGGAGGACTATTTTCTGACAAAATTTCATGAAGGTGGATTTTCTATATCAATATCCCAATCGGTGTCTTGTCATTTTTTATGATTACATTCAAACTACATTTACCCAGACCAGGACAAAGTGGCAAATTGGATATTGCAGACATGGTTTTTGTACCTATGTATCTCCAGACTGTATTTCACCTTTCAGCCTTCGGAGCCGGCCTAGCTACTATACCGCAGTTACTGGGCTTAACTGTAGCAGCTGGAGTTTCCGGCTATCTTATTTCAAAAACTGGAAAATATAAAATTTACATGATTTTTGGTACAATACTAACTGGAATGGGAACTTTCCTTTTAGGATTGACATCGCAGATCCAACTCACTCCACCTTTGAAATTTCCGTCATTGTCTGAGCGCTTGCAGTAATTTCTTCCAATGTAGCAGTAATTTCTTTCATTGCAGTCACCTGTTTTTCTGAAACGGATTGAACCCGATTGACCGTTTCAAATATGTTCTTTATATTGTTATTTATCTGCAACAGTGCATTTGAAACTTTTTGTGAAGACTCACCGCTCGACTGAGCCAATTTCCTCATTTCACTCGCAACCACTGCAAATCCTTTTCCCTGTTCTCCAGATCTGGCAGCTTCTATTGCCGCATTGAGCCCCAGCAGATTCGACTGTGATGCTATATTCTGAATCATGCTTATTATTTCATTACTTTCCTCTATCTGCTTTTCTGCCTGTTTTGTAATTTCAGACATACTCGTTATCATGCGATTCATTTCTTCAGATCCCGAATTGATCTCTTCAATGCTCGCGCTAGTTTCTTCAAGACCGGAAAACAATGTATCCGCAGATTCTTCCAATTTCACCTGTCTATCCAAACTTCTTCCTACGCCAACAGCACCTATAACATTGTTCTCCGCATCCTTAACAGGATATGTAACACCTCTAAAAGGTATACCAAACACTTCCTTTGGAACAACCGCACTATACCCCTTTCCCTCTTTAACAGTTTTATACAATAGATCTTCAACTGGAATTTTACTTCCTATTTTTATTTTTACATCAACATTATTCCCGGGTCTGTAGTATAAAAATGTCGAAGTATCTGTAACAGAAACAAAAACATCTTCCTGTAGTATTTCTTTTAACACGGGCATAACTTTCAAAAAAGGTTCTAAAATTTCCCTGCTCATAAAATTCATTCTCCTTATAATATATTTTGATTCTTAATTCGAACAACCATTATTATATGTATCGAATTTTTATCTCTTATATTTATATATTTAAGCTATCTTTTACAACATGTACCCTGTCATTATCACACGTTAGACAAGACATCTAAAGTCGGTTAAAATATAAATTAAACGAACAAAATATGAAAAGAGTGATAAAAATGTCAATTTCTTTGGGAATTATCCTGATACTTTTAATCTGCGGAACAGTTATTGTAATAAGGTATTTCCATGCCAACATGCATTATAATGAAGCTCTTATCAGCAAAGTAAGGCAGGCGGGTTTTAATGACAAACTTATAAAACTTCCTGATGGTTCTACAATAAGGTATGGAGAAGGTCCAGATAATGGTCCCGCTTTACTGTTGATCCATGGTCAAACCACTGCCTGGGATGACTACGATACGGTACTGCCCAAATTATCGGAATCCTTTCATGTATATGCAGTGGACTGTTACGGCCACGGCAGATCAAGCCATGAGGCTGCTTTATATTCCTGTCAGGCCAATGGAAATGCATTTATCTGGCTTATAGACAATATTATCAAAGAAAATTGCTTCATATCAGGTCATTCTTCCGGAGGCATTCTGGCAGCCTGGGTTGCAGCAAATGCACCAAATCAGGTTAATGGTGTCGTTTTAGAAGATCCACCCTTTTTCAGCGTGACTCCGGAAGAAGTGCAGGAAGCTAAAGGTGCCTGTGCCTGGTATGAAACATACCTTGTCACCCACAGCTTTTTAAGCAGGCACTTTGAAACTGATTTTACACTCTATTACCTGAAACACAGTTATCTTCTTTCCCTCTTCGGCGGTCTGCAAAATAAGATCGTGAAATCGGCGGCAAAATACAGGAGGTCAAATCCCGGTAAACCCATCAAAATTTTCTGGATTCCACACATATGGCTGCGTCCTTTACTTTACATGGATAATTATGATCCCAGATTTGGGGATGCTTTTTATGATGGATCCTGGATGAAAGATATAGATCAGGAAAACATACTCAAAAGCATTAAGTGCCCCGTCATCTACCTGAAAGCAGACACACAATACGGAAAGGACGATGTTTTATATGCAGCCAATACCGATGATGATGCAAATAAAGTTCAAAGTTTGCTCTGTAATTGTAAAAGAATCAACATAAAATCCGGACATGACATCCACCTTGAACATCCAGATGTATTCATATCTGCATGCAAGAAACTTTTGAACAAAAGCCGGAAATAAATGACACCATTATTTTATAAGGCATTCATGTCGATTTTCCCATTTGAGTTCAGCTTAAAATTTTTAACTATTCTTATCTTCCTGGGTTGTAAATAGGGCTTGAGGTGTGTTTTACAATATTCTCTGATGTATTTTTCAGTTAAAGTATCATCTTTTGACAAAATTACCGCACCTATCTCTTCTCCTTTTACTGGATGTTTTATGCCGAATACCACCGATTTTAATACCGAGGGATGGTTATTCAACACTTTTTCTATATTATATGGAAGTATTTTCACACCACCCTTATTTATAGTGTTGTTTTTCCTTCCCAGAACGTATAAATTTCCCTGCCCATCTATTTTACCTATATCGCCAACTGTAGCTTTAGGTCTGAAATTCGGAGCTATATATGGACTTTTCACCCATATTAAATTATTCTCCAGCCAAAATTTTACCTGTGGAAATGCTTTTCCAACACATCCCTCCCTGTAAGTTTCTGTAAAATCCATATAAGCTACATGTCCTAATTCACTGGCACCATAATATTCACAGATATGGGCATTACTAAATCTATTCTTCAACTTGCAGGCGGTTTTTTCATCAAGTTTATCCCCTGCACTCAATACCGATCTTATTTGATCAAGGTCTTCTCCAAGTTCCTTTAATAATATTCTATAATGTGCCGGAACCATAAATATACTTGTCACGTCATTTTGTTTCATCTCTTTAATCCATGTTCTGGGATAAATGCTCTTAGAAAATACTATACTTCCACCTTCATTTAAAATATGAAGTGCACTGTTGAGGTTTGCCGTATAGGAAAGATAACCCGCTAAAAAAAGTACGTCCTTACGGCTTATATGAAATACTTCACTTTGATACTTAAAAGCACTTGTCCAACTTTTATGATCACGCCATATGATTTTGCTGTGTCCTGTGGTCCCAGAACTCAGAGCTCCAAGAAAAATATACGAATCCTCAATATGTGGAAGTTTTAAGTTTTCTCCCTCTTTATCTAAATCAAAGCAGGATCTGTCATCCATGATAAAGGATGCATTTACCTTTTTCATGATTTCATCCATCTGACATGAAGAAGTTTTGGGATTCACCGGAATGGAAATCAAGCCTGCCCTGGAGCATGCCAAAAAATTAATTATTGTATTAAACGGGTTCATATTCCCTATTACTATTTTTTCACCCATAGTATATTTTCCCGCTAAAAATATCGCTCTTTTATTTATGCTTTCCACAAGTTCCCCATAAGTTATTTTTCTTTCGCCAAAAATCATACATACTTTTTGGGGATTTTCTTCTGCATTTTTAAATACTCCTGAATAAATCAGCATCTTATATCAATCACACCTCTCTATAATGGTTGAGACACCAAGACCACCTGCAACACCTACAGCAGCCATTCCCATTTTTTCATTCCTATCTTTCAAAGCTTCCAATAGATGAAGCATTATAACAGCACCGGAAGCTCCATAAGGATGTCCATAAGCTAGTGCACCTCCAAATACATTCACTCTATCACCGGGAAAATTAAAATATTTTAGAAAAGCCAGTACTTTCACTGCAAAGGCTTCGTTTATTTCTATCAGATCCATGGAATTTATATTCAAGTTCAACGATTCCAATAGTTTTTTCGAAGCTGCAATTGCACCGAGGGGAAACAAATTAGGATCAACACCTGCACTGTCTCCTCCGATCCATAGTGCCTCAGGTTTTAATTTATATTTTTGTACCGCTTTTTCTGACGCAATTACAGTAAGAGCTGCCCCATCATTAGTAAGGCAGGCATTTCCCGCAGTTATAGTTCCATTCCTGCCCAAAATTGGTGCCGCTCTCTCCATAAGTTTCAAAGAAGGATGACGTCTGATATTTTCATCCTGTGAGACAATGCCTTTATCGGTTTTTACACCTAGAATAATATCTTTTAACTTATTCTTACTTCTGGCTTTCAAAGCTTTTTTATGGCTTTCTACAGACCAAGTATCCATAGATTTTCTCCCAATGCCGCAGTATTTTGCAGTATTCTCCGCACCTTCTATCATGTCGGGATCTCCAATCGAATAGGGAGAAAACTGTGCCCTTTTATAAAATACACCTTCTCCCCTATACCTTCTATCTTTAGAATTATATTGTCTGTTAGGTTCTAAACTTGTACTCTCTGTCCCACCTGCTATCACTAAATTTCTCTGACCTGAGTTTATTAGATTTGCAGCTATATTTATGGTCTTTAGACCGGAGCCGCACTGAAAATCCACAGTCATCCCAGGTACACTAAACGGCAGCCCTGCTTCAAGCAGGCTGAGCCTTGCCAGATTTCCTCCCGGACCCACTGCATTTCCAAGAACAACTTCATCAATTGAATCTCCCGGAAGGTTGTACTTGCATAGAAGTCCTCCGATTAAATGTGCCGCCAATTTTTCAGGGAGGAAACCTTTCAAACATCCATTGGTCTTGCCTATGGGCGTTCTCAGCCCTCCAACTATATAAACTCTTCTGTATATAGGTTTAATGCAAATGTCTTCTCATCTCCTTATTCAATCTCAATGAAATAAATGCGGCCACTACGGCCTTTAACAGATCTCCGGGTATGAAGGGAAGTGAACCAAGTACAAAGGCCTTTTTTATTCCGACATTTGTAATAAATCCAAGCCACCCTGCTCCCAGGAAATGAACTATTACTATACCTCCCAATACACAAGCCAGGAACATATTTACAAATGACTGCTTCCTGTGTGATAAAACACTTATTATAACAACACCTATCAGGTACCCTAAAAAGTATCCTCCCGATTTACCAACAATAATTCCAATTCCGGATCTTCCACCGGAAAACACCGGAATACCTGCACATCCCAGGAGCAAAAAGATCAACATGCTGAGTGCCGCCTGAGCCGGTGTCAAAACACAGCCTGCAATCATAACTGCCAAAGATTGTCCGGTTATGGGAATCGGAGTAAAAGGCAGTGGAATAACAAGATAACCTAAAATTGAAGTTACTGCCGCCATTAATGATGAATAGATGATATCTCTTATTCCTAATTTTTTTCTCAACTTAATTTCCCCTCTCTGTTTTCCCCGCGTAATTCTAATTTAAAGCATACTCTATTATCCGTTATCCCGAATAATTCTCTATTACCTTTCCAGTATAAAAATATGCTGCTGCCTGCTGATATTGGTTTAACATAAGTTATTTTACAATCATACATGTATATTTTTTTCAAAGCCAGATAATCCTCTAAAAGCAGCAATATAAGCATAGCTTGTACAACCGGTTTATCACCCCTATGTACATAATTGTAATCTCCGCTTAAATCACAAAACTGTCTTACATCGTCTTTCGTGACAATCTTAAAAAATTTTTTATCGGCCGTACATATAAATTTTTCTTTTAAATTATACTGATCCTTTTTAATCAAAGTCGATTCAAGATCCATAAGGTTTTTATGGCCGTCCCTTACTTCACAATTGCAGATTAGATAGGACATCGATTTAAGTCTCCCCGATTTTTCTATATTGGATTCCAATCTAACTTTTTTGCCGATATCCAGAGTATTGATTTTTATAACCTGTTTGGCAATAAAATATCCATCCTCCACCTTATCTAAAAGCTGATGCATAGCTTCAATGAAAATCATCACAGGTGTACTGTCCATATTCCAGTGATATCTTAGTGAAAAAGCCTTCTTGAAGATACAATACAAATTCCCGTCAATATCATATTCTATGCTATATCCCTCCAATTCAAGAATTAATCAATACATGAATAATACTATAATAAAGTATCCCCATTGTCAACTTTAAATAAATTTAATGTTGACAATGGGGATAAAATAATTTACCTATCTTTATTATTAACCTTCAGCCTGTTTTTCCCACTTTGGTGCAGGTCCCCTCAAATACGACATGAAAGCTGCAATGAGACTAAATACAAATGAAATTGTAAAAGCTGTCCTGAGCCCTCTTATAAACTGAGCGGAAGCCATACCCCTTGTAGAAACATGAGAGTGTACAAACAGTGCCTGCATAGCCGAAAGTGATATACTGGAAGATATTATTGCCATTGATATGGCAATGCTAAGTACCATTCCGGCATTCATGAACATGGTCCTCACGCCTGCAGCAATTCCCCTATTGCCCTCGGGCACATTTGCCATTATAGAACTTGTATTCGGAGAGAAGAACATTCCGGAACCTATTCCGGTAAATACCATGCATACAACCAGGTAAGCCGTGGAGGAAGTTGTATTTATCCTCATAAATCCAAGTAGTCCTGCGGCAGATATGAGAAGCCCTATGGAGCTTAAAGCCCTCGCACCATATTTGTCACACAATATACCGCTTATGGGGGATACAGCCATCATTGCCACTGCAAAGGGACATAGCAGCATACCTGCCGTAATCGGGTCAATACCCCTGTCTCCCTCGAAATAAAATATTAGCAGGAAAGTGACGGCTCCTCTTGCAATACCGTTTAAAAGCGTGCTAATATATGCAAAAGAAAGAAGTCTTGTCTTTAAGAGAGTCATATCCAGCATGGGAAACTTCGTATGATTTTCAATATAGGTAAACAATCCTATAAGTATTGCTGCAATTGTAAACAGTATTATTACAGGTTTGCTTAGCCACTGGCCGAACCCGCCTATTGTAAGTGCTACAAGCAGTGCCAGCATTCCAAAAGTAAAGGAAAAAGTGCCTTTAAAATCAAATTTTTCATTACCTTCAGACTTATGGAGTTCCACAAGGGATACTGCAGCCCATATAGTTCCAAACAAACCTATGGGAATATTTATATAAAATATGGCCCTCCAGCTGAAATTTATAAGAACGCCCCCTAAGATAGGGCCTATAATTGCAGCTACACTCCGAACATGTCGGCTATCCTTCCTATTGAAGGAACGAGTATCGTAAGTGAGAGCATATATCCCATTATCGTCCACATTATTATACCTACACCTGCATTCAAATCCTTCATTATTACAGGAAGTGCAATCATGAGCGTACTTGCACTGAGCACGGAAAAAAGAGCTCCTATAGTAGTACAAGACAGAGCAATCCATTTATAATTTTTCTTTTTCACTAAGGTCATCTCCATTTATTGATTTGTTCCGGCTTTAAATTCTCCAGTTTTCTACTCTATCCAGAGGGCTTTATGCTAAGCTCTTGTAATAAACAATAAAATATATTTTATCCTACTATAATATCAGCGTCAAGATTAATGTTGAATTCTATTTAAAGTATTGAAAAACTAATTATATTAGTTTATAATAACCTTATTATAGTTATAGGGGGAATTTAAATGGGTCCAAAAAGAAGATTGAGCACGGAGTCAATTCTGAATGCCGCTGCAGAATTAGCAGAAGAAAACGGACTTGAAAATGTTTCTTTACTTCAGGTTGCAGAAAAACTGGGTGTAAAATCACCATCACTGTACAACCATTTTAGTGGATTCAAAGAACTTTCATTGGGTATTTCGAAACTTGCCATTTCAAGACTCGGAGATGCTATACGCAATGCAGCAGTCGGTAAATCAAAAGATAATGCGTTAATGGCAATTGCTTTGGCATATCGTAAATTTGCAGGGGAAAACCCGGAACTCTACAAGGCAATTTTAAGATTCCCCACTTACAATGACAGCAGTATTCAAAAATCGGGGCATGCTATCGTCAGTATTCTGTACCAGGTCATGGAACCCTATCACTACAATAAAAAAGAAACCATCCATTTCGTACGTGGATTCCGCAGTGCCCTTCACGGATTTGTCTCTCTTGAGGAGGCAGGTTTTTTCAGAAGTGCCGAAGCCGATGTTGACAAAAGCTTCAAACGGCTTGTTTCATGCCTGATATCAGCTTTAGACACAGGAAAGGATGATTGACGTGTTTCGATATATTGTCCTGCCTATCGTAGGATTTATAGTAGGTCTGCTGATCATTTCACTTGGCGGCGGTGGAGGAGCCATTTATGTTGGAATTTTGACTGCCTTTTTTAACATTCCTCCTGCCATTGCAGCATCCACTTCACTTGCAACCACAATTCCCACTACTGCAGTAGGTAGTTTCAGCCATTGGAAAGCCGGAAATGTAAATTTGCATTTTGGACTCACCATGCTGATTGGAGGCATAGCCGGTTCAATCATAGGTTCGCTGTGTTCCGGATTGCTGCCGCAGGATATGTATAATAAACTGACCGGAATTATTCTGGTGCTTCTGGCCGTACAAATGCTTTTTTCATATATAAGAAAAAAGAAAAAAAGAGATGATGACATGCAGGACAATGACCAGGCTAAGAAGTCCAATACAATTAAGGCAGTTTGTTTCGGACTTCTTGGAGGAGTCATGTCCGGGCTTGTTGGCTTAAGCGGTGGAGGCCCAATTGTAGCGGGGCTTATGATTTTAGGATGTCAGGCACTTGAAACAGTAGGGACTTCAGTACTTGTGCTTCTCGGCATAGCTGTCACCGGATTTATCACGCACCTTGGATTGGGAAATATTGATTGGAAACTCGTAGGGCTTTTAGCTGTGGGCACAATGTGTGGGGCTTTTGCAGGCCCGTTCCTTCTCAAACGCATAGATAAGAAAAATTTGGAAAAAGTTCTTCGACCGGTACTTTTCATCATGACTGCCACAATGGGTGGAATGCTGATATTTAAATAATAAAGTTCATTTCCCCTTCCAATTTAATAATAATGATGAATTTAAAATGACCAATACCGATCCTGCATTATGCACAAGTGCACCTACTACTGGACCTAATATGCCCAATATAGCTAAAGCAACAGCTATAAAATTCAATGTCATGGAAAATGTCAAATTTAATTTGATGGTTTTTATTACTTTTTTAGACAGGCTTAATAAATGAGGTATACATTTTATATCATCTCTGATAAGCGCAATGTCGGCTGCATCAATTGCTATATCACTTCCAATTCCGCCCATGGCTATTCCAACATAGGCTTTTTTCAATGCCAGGGCATCATTGACGCCGTCACCAACCATACATACGAGCTCGTTTCTACTCTGGTATTTTTCTATTGCAGATATTTTATCTTCCGGCATACAATTGGAACATACGTCATTTATTCCGGCAAGTTTTGCGATATGACATGCTGCCTGATGGTTATCTCCTGTAAGCAAAACACTTTCTACTCCATTTCTCTCAATATCCTTAATCATGTCAGCGGCATCTTCCCTGAGAGTATCGGAAAGTGCTATGAATCCTGATGCATCGCCATTAATTGATATATACATAATTGTACATCCGACACCTTTATATCTGGAGGCTTTTTCCTCCATTTGTTCTGGTATGGAAATATTATTATCTTCCATCATTTCAATGTTTCCAGCAAGAATTGAATAATTTCCTATTTCAGCCAGTACGCCTCTTCCGGCAATCACCCTGAATTCATCAGGCTCATTAATTGAAATATTGGGAATGTTTCTTATATGCTCAATTATCGCTTTCCCCAGAGGATGTTCTGAGCGAATTTCTGCTGATGCCGTCAATTGTAACAATTTTTTCTCGGATATGCTTGAATCAAAACTTTCAACTGTCGTAACGGAAAGTTGTCCATATGTAAGCGTACCTGTTTTGTCAAAAGATATTCTCCGTACATTGGCCAGTCTTTCAAGAGCATCGCCTTCACGTATCAGGATACCATATTTTGTGGCATTGCCTATACCTGCCATTATAGCCGTAGGAGTTGCAAGGACCAATGCACATGGACAAAATACAACCAATATTGTTACAGAACGTATTATTTCACCTGTAGCAAACCACGTGAGAATTGCCGAGCTCAATGCACCTGCCACAATCCAGGTAGCCCACCTGTCTGCAATACCAACTATTTTTGCCTTACTTGCATCCGCTGATTTTACAAGTTTTATCATTCTCTGTAAAGAACTATCTTCACCAAGCTTTGCAGCCTTCATATCAAAAGTTCCAAATTGATTTAAAGTTCCACTAAATACCCTGTCGCCAGTTTCTTTATCAACGGGGAGTGATTCGCCTGTCATTACTGATTGATCAATTGAAGTTTCACCATTTATGATTATTCCGTCTACAGCTATAGTTTCTCCTGCCAGAACTCTTATAATATCTCCTATCCGAACTTTATCTGCAGGAATTATTTGCTCTGTACCATTTCTTATGATTCTTGCAACTTGGGGAGTAAGATGTACAAGTTTCTCAATACCCGCACGAGCTTTACTGACAGTTCTTTTCTCGAGAAATGCGCCTATAGTCATGATAAAAGCAACTTCTCCGGCAGCAAATATTTGATCGATCACTATAGAGGCAATCAACGCTATAGACACCAGTAAATCAGCCTTGATATCAAATCTTGTAACAAATCCAACAATAGCTTCCTTCACAATTGGTATTCCACATAAAATAATTGAAATCCATGCGGTATCCAGAGGTAATTTACCAATATCAAAAAAACTAACAACAAGTGATATACCTGACAAAAATATAAACAAAATAGCACATTTTTCCTCATTCTTAAAAAAATTTTTTATTTTTTCCATAAGCGCTCCCTTATTTTTATATTATACATATACCCCTATATGTATAATATAATCTGTTTATACTTTTGTCAATAAAAAAAAACTGCCTATGTTTTACATAAACAGTTTTAAATACCTTAAGACATCCTACAAAAATGTTCCAGCGCCTTTGAAAATTGTGCTATCGTTTTTTCTGCATCTCCATGCTGAATTCCGTCTCTAACACAATGATTCAAATGTCCCTCCAAAACTATTTGGCCAACCTTATGAACAGCACTTTTAACTGCATTGATCTGTATCAGAATATCTTCACACGGAATATCTTCATCAATCATTTTATCTATAGCCTTAATTTGACCTATTATTTTTTTAATACGTCTGTGCAAATTATCAGAATCCATACATTGTTTCATAATTCTCACCTTTTCTAATATGTATTTTGATCCTATTATATATCAGAATAGATAAAAAATATATGCTGTTCTATCAAAATCACAAATAAACCCAATTTCATCAAGCTAAAAATGTATGTTCATTCAAAAAGTTATCATTTATCCTTTTCTTCCATATACCCGGCAGTCATCTTGCTCATAAGTTTTCCCATTTTTACAGGAAACAGGCAACAGATTAATATTTGTATCTTTTGTCCCAAACTGTGGCATATAATAAAGGATTTACTTCGTATGTGTTTTGCAAGTCCTATCCCAACTTTTTCCGGATCGGCCATAAATTCTTTGGGTACAGGCAGAGGTTCCGCTGATTTCGTTCTGGTAAGAGGTGGATGAAAAATATGAAAACTGATAGCGTAATTTTGGTATTCGATATTAAGACACTTGGCAAGTGCTTCAATTGCACCTTTACTTGAGGAATACGGACTAATATTTATAAACCCCATTATACCAACACAGGAACTCGTAAATATAACCTTGCCATTTCTCAAACTTTTCATATAGGGCAAAACAGCTCTGGATAGATGAAGTGCACCATAATAGTTGACTTCCATTACATCGTGATACACCTGCTCCCCGGTTTGTTCCATACTGCCAAATGTGCACATGCAGGCATTATGTACGGCGCAATCAATGCTGCCGTACTTTCTGACACTTTCACTTACGCAAACTTTCATTTGTTTTAAGTCCCTAACATCACAAGTCAGCGAAAGAAGAGAATCATATTTTTCACACAAACTATCAAGATTATCGGTCTTTAAATCGAGGACAGTTACATTATAACCTTCTGATAAAAGCTGCTTGACCAGATAATAACCAATGCCATTTGCCGCTCCTATAATCAAGATGTTTTTCATAGAAGACCCTACCCTTCAAATATTTAATCGATTAATTCCTTTAATTATTTTGCCATCTGAATACTCTGAATGCATTTTGCACACAAACCATAATATATGATATTTTGGCTTTCAATTTTTACATGGTACTTTTTTTCAATTTGCTGTTCTTCCATGCTTATTTCAGGTAAATATATGTCAGTAATACTACCGCATCTGGTACATATAAAATGTCTGTGCTTATTTTTTTCATCACAGCCTATCAACTGATACTTGCAGCAGTTTCCCTGTACCATTACCTTGTACAAAATACCAATCTTCTCTAATTGAATTACAGTTCTGTAAACTGTTGGAATACCTATTTGTGGAAATATATTTTTGGCTTGGTTCCATATTTCTTCAACTGTTAAATGTTTATTCCTGTTTTTAAAGAGAACGTTCAGAATAACTCTACGCTGAGGAGTTATTCTTATACCTTTACCTACAATGATTTTTTCAAAATATCTGAGATACCTTGCATTTTCCATGTACAAAATCACCTTCTCTCTTAGCGTGGTTGATTCCTCAATTTTAGTAAAGTACCTTACTAATTATATTATACAGGTACCTTACTAAAACATCAAGAGCCTTTTTGATTTGTATTCTCCTTATAGTAAAACTACAATTCCTAGATAATAAGGCACCAGAGAATTATGTCACACTTATATTACTCTATAGTGCCTTCAAAAGATATTTCAGATATTCATGTGCCTGAATTTTACGTTATACTTAAGCAAAAATTTTATCAAGAGTCAGATAAAAGACTTTGTCTATATTTAGACAAATTGCACTAATTTGCAAAAATATGAAATCATATATCCATGAAACGGATGCGGCTGCCTTACACCTTTTTACAAAAATTTTGCTATTAACTACAATCAAATATATATTATATACAATTAACTTCATGTTATATTCATTTATATATTGCGTCAAAGATAAATTCTGCTATAATATATACGAGGTGAAAATATATGGACAATAATATATTAAACGTTGAACAAGCAGTTGAATTTCTAGGTGTAAGTGAAAAAACACTGATAAAATTACTTAGAGAAGAACATATACCTGCCAGAAAAATAGGCAGAGAATGGAGGTTCAGTAAAGAAGCATTAATAAAATGGCTGTCTTCAGGTGATTCACGCAATTATGTCAATAATGCTGAAAGCTATCAGATTTCAGCAGATGAATTTGGTAAATACAAGCAGCTGTTAGATGATATTTGTTCCAATATATCAAGTCTAAAAAATAATAATAATATCAAACTTATTTTAAAAGGCCTTGACAAAGACATAAATATTCCTGAAGATGCAAGTTTAAGAATGAGTTATAAACAAAAAAGAGATATTGAAAAACTTGAATTTAAAATATACTGGCCTCAGAGAAAAGAATACAAAATTGATGCAAATCAAAAATAGAATTTCAAAGGTAGGATGAGTGTGTATATTAATAATGGAAAAGATAAAAAGGTCTTGGGAATTGAACGCAACATCTTCTTTACCGGTATGACCAGCTTTTTAACGGATACAACTACAAAAATGATATATTCCATTATGCCATTATTTTTAATGTCAATAGGTGCATCAAAAACAGAGGTATCTCTTATTGAGGGAATTGCAGAAAGTACGGCTTCGGTCCTTAAAGCTATATCGGGCTGGTGGAGCGATAAAATTGGCAAAAACAAACCCTTTATGATCATTGGATATGGATTTACAGCTATTTTATCCCCATTATTTTCAATAGTAACTTCACCTTTGCAGGTGCTGGCTATAAGATTCAGCGAAAGGGTTGGAAAAGGCATAAGGACTGCTCCAAGAGACAGTCTTGTGGCTGCTTCATCAAGTGATAGTGAGAAAGGAAAAAATTTTGGGTTTCACAAGGCTATGGATAACAGCGGTGCAATAATAGGACCTCTTCTTGCTTTTATAATTTTATCAATATTTCCCAATAATTATCGAAAGGTATTTATATTTTCAGCTCTGCCCGGAATACTCGGATTAATTACCATAATTTTTTTTGTAAAGGAAACCAAGAAAAGCAAAGATTCCCTTCCCAAGAAAATTACCCCCAGGGACTTTTCCCATAAATATTACATGTTTTTAGGTATTGCCTTTATATTCACCCTGGGTAATTCAACCGACGCCCTACTGCTGGTAAAGGCCAAAGACATTGGTATAAAAGCTTTATTCATACCAATTGTATACTTGATATTCAATTCAGTATCAGTAATATTCGCCGTTCCAATGGGTATTCTTTCAGATAAATTTGGTAGGGAAAAACTTATTATCTTCGGATATTTACTTTATTCTGCAATATACTTCGGTTTTGGAAGAACAGATAATAAAATATCGGTGATTTTGCTATTCGTATTATACGGACTTTACAGTGCAGCAACAGATGGGGTACAGAGGGCACTGGTCTCAGACCTTATAGATAAAAACAAGAGGGGTACGGGATTGGGAATATATAATTCACTGATAGGTATAACCTTACTCCCTGCAAGTCTTATAGCTGGTGTTTTATATGATAACGTCAACAATAGCGCTCCTTTTTATTTAAGTTCGGCAATAGCTATGGCTGCTGCAATATTAATGTTCTTGTTTTACATGAAATTCAGAGTTATACGTAATCAAAAGTGCAAACAAATCTAACTTTGATATTGCTTGTGGGTAATTTTTATGGTATTATGAGTAGAAATGAAAATTTTAGAGTTAAAAGGGAGTAGCTACCTATATATTGGTGACAAAGTCAACATACTGATCTCTGATCTGGTTTTGTCATGGCGGATTCCGGTCAAGCGAGACTTTTAACACAATGATTCTATTGTTGTGCTAAAAGCCTTTTTTAGTGTAATTATCACATTAAAAAAGACTTTTAAGATAGAAAATCACTGTGTCGAAAGTCTTTTTGTTTGTATGGGACTCAATATAATTTAAAGAGGATGAGAAAAATGATATCAACGATTTTGATTATGATTGCATCAGCACTTCTAATTTACTTCAGCTGTGAATTTTTCGTAAATGGAGTTGAATGGGTTGGAAAGGCTTTTAATATTTCGCAAAGTGCAGTTGGTTCTATTCTAGCTGCTTTTGGCACAGCCCTGCCTGAAAGCATTGTCACATTTATAGCCGTAGTTTTCGGTACTAGTCCAAAACAAAAAGACATTGGAGTTGGTGCTGCATTGGGTGGACCACTTGTTTTAAGCACAATTGCCTATGCTGTTATTGGAATAACTATATTTATATTTAGCAGCAGGAGAGAATCAGGCGAACACATTAAATGCGATAATAAAAAATTGGCAAGAGATCAAGAATGGTTTATGTGTATTTTTGCATTTAAAATCACATTGGGGTTGGTAGCCTTTACAATAAAACCATGGCTTGGAATATTATTTTTAGCGGCCTATGGAATTTATTTTTATAAAGAAATGAATGTTAAAAATTCAGCAGTAGCCCAAAAATTGAAGCCATTGAAAATTACATCTAATAATAAGGAACCAAAAAAGTCGTTTATTTTAATTCAAACGATAGGAGCACTTGCAGTTATTTTTATAGGATCCCAAATGTTTGTAAATAAATTGAACATCCTAAGCAATTCACTTGGAATAGCCCCACATATGGTTTCATTATTATTAAGTCCCATAGCAACAGAATTGCCTGAAATTTTAAATGCAGTTATATGGGTAAAACAGGGAAAAGAAAGTTTGGCTCTTTCCAATATTAGTGGTTCCATGATGATACAAGCCACTATACCAAGTGCACTTGGTATAATGTTCACACCATGGCTATTTGATAAATATTTAATAATATCTGCTATTATAACATTCATAGCTATTCTTTCTCTGCAGATAACTTTGAAAAAAGGGCATTTATCCGATAAAAGACTGGCCTGTAATATCCTATTGTATGTTTTATTTGTAATAATAATAATTTTTGTAAAAAACTAATTGCAAATAAGACATATAGTAATCTTTAAAAAATCATTTTTCCCGGTTTATAGTCATCAGGCAATTCTTCTTCACTTAAAAATTTGAAATTGTCATCACGCAGTACTGGCAAAAATGCTCCGTATGGAATTCTGGAAAACTCACAGGCATAATTACTGGCTCCGAACCATTTGCCTTCTTTGCCGCCCAGATTTAAATCTCTGGCAAATTTTGTATAGTTTGAACAATCATGAATCACTGGATTCCACTTTTCTTCATCGGCTATTTTCATGAATTTCAGAGTTAATTGCCTGCTCCAAATCGGAGATATATAGCCCTGTCTGGAAATATACATATTTTCCCCGTAATAATTATCTATGTTGTTTTCATTCAAATGCAGTTCTGCACAATTGATAAAATCAAGCTTTGTATCCAAAATAGCTTGTTTCTTCTTAGAAAAATCTTTGAAAAACTCAGGAGTCATTGGAGTTTCAATACCTACATTTTTAATATATTTCTTCGCCGTTCCAATATTTTGAATTACTTTATCCGAGCACTCAGAAGCACCCAGGTTGAAGCGTATCTCGTCAAGGCCGGCTTCACCTAACGCTTTCAATGTTTTTTCTGTAGCTAAAATACCATTTGTATACAGGTGTTGATAAACTTGAGCATCACTAAATTTCTTTATCACAGGATAGTATTTCTCAATTTCCATAAACGGCTCTAAATAAACGTAGCAAATGCCGGTGGGCTTCTTCTGGATGGAAAGAAGCAAATCAATATCCCTGTCATAAAATCTTGTTCCCCCGATTTCCCACATACCTTCACCAATTGGAGGAACATCTTCCAGTTCTCCATAATCATAACAGAACTTACACTCCATATTACACTTATTTGTTTTCCTGATTGCATTCAAACCACTGCCCAGCAGACAGGAACGGCATCCTTTGGGAAATTTACTCTCATCTCCCACAAAAAAAGTTCTATTCTTCAAAGTTTTCAAGCCCTTGATTTTCGACATCAATATATCGTTTCCACGATCAACTGCTGCCTCAATTTGTGCAAAGGTAGAATAAACTACCTCCTGCTGTTTTATCATAATTTCCTCTTCCTCAGGAAGCTTTGAAAAAAATTCAAACCATTTTAGTGCATCTTTCTTTGAAATTTTCATAATATATACTCCTTCAATATAAAATCTATTTAAATATAGAAATAATCAATTTAATTATGAACTTTGGAATGCTGGGATACAATAAAAATATTCCGAGAATTATAACGACTACTTCAAAAAAACCGATACCATAACCTATCTTACCATAAGATTCTTCTTTTAGCTTTTTTCTGAATTCATCAGAAGATTCGGAATTCTTCTTATCGGAAAATTCACTATATATATTTATCATGACATTACCTCCCTGCATGTTCATTATAAAAGGTCATCAGTTAATTTTGCTGGATTTATGAAATGTTCATCATGCCAGATAAGGGCATATGGATTCACAATTCCAGCATTATCTTTTAAAACATTTATATCTCTGCAGATAGATTTTCGCTCTGCCTCAATCCCGTATAATTTAAGCTTTTCTCCAATCTGCACTGCAGTAAGAGGATGTTCTTCATACGTCGACCATAAGATTTCCAATATTTTAAGCAGCTTTAATTTTGCATTTGCCAGTACATCTTACCTACTTTTAATCACATTATAGCACAGTACCCATACCAAAAATCATCTCTATTTACCTATCATTCTTTTTGTAATATCCTATTTGATAGATCCATATAAAAATCCTGTTCTTCTTTCGTTTTTGCCTTTTTAAATAATTCTTTTAAATCCCAATATGAATATTTCAGAAATTGCTCATATAAGCTATTTTGTTGATTTATTTTCCCCATAATAATCCCTCCAACAAATAATATCTTTATTATATCATAGCCTAATAAATCACTTATATAAACAATTTTTATCTACCATGTTGTTAACTTGTGATAATGTCACCTCAAAATTAGTTTTCCCCACTTCAAAGACATGCTTCTCTATCTAGTATACTAAGATCTGCAGAAGGAAAAGGACAAAACTACCACAAAAGCCGATTATCAGACAATGATAGTGTTATTAAAGTATATCTTTTAAACAGGAAATAAAATTCTAGCTATATATATGGCTGATGTAAGTGTAACAGCACTATAAATAGTTGATACCATTACTTCCTGAGATGCAAAGTTCTGCTTATTATTGCATTCAACGGCAATTAAAGCCGTATTGACAGCTGTTGGTACTGAATAAGAAATAAATGCTGTTTGGGCAATAACTCCCTTAAACCTGAATACATATATTAAGATCAGTGCAAGCATGGGTCCTATAACAAGTCGGGTAAAAACTGCTATATTTACATCACTGTCTCTAAAATCAAATCTTGTTTTTGAAAGCTGAACTCCCAACGTTAATAACGCTATTGGCACCAGTCCATCTTTTATATATTTGATTACAGGCCATAATGGTGTTGTAGTTATGTCAATCTTAATGTATTTAAGCAACAATGCAATGAGTATCACATATATAGATGGCATAGTAAATATTTGGTGCATTGACTGTTTTATATTCATGTTGGCTCTTCCAGCATTGTAGAAACCGATGGTATTCATCGTAACATTCATAAACACAAGAATCATAATTTGAACTGTGAGGGCCTGACCTAAATATGGTGTCTTACCATTGATTACGAAAGGTGCACTCCCAAAAATAAGAGTAACAAGAGATACACCTATATTTCCCGTGTTATTAAACATAATGGAATTTTTAAAGGCATTTTCCTGGCTTAAATCATATTTGCGAATTTTGGAAATAACCCTGGATATCAAATCGTTGATTATTAGATTCACTATACAAAAAAGTAAAATCATAAGCATACCATAAGATAAATTAGTCGTATAAAGATTATAAAATATGAATCCAGGTACAAATATGTAAAAATTCAATTTACTAAGTGTAAACACATTCAAAGGAAATTTTTTGCTTATTATGAATCCTAATCCAATCAATATAAAAATAGGTATAATATTATTTCCCAATATATATAAAAAAATAGACATTGTTGTATCCCCCCATTGTATTTTAAAATTTTTATGATATGCTCACACAAATTAAATCCTGAATAAATACTGGGAATAAATATAAATTTGATTTTACACAAATTCATACTCATTCCCCTCTATTTTTTATATTCAAGACTGGATATTATTGTGTATGCTTCACCTGCTCTTTTATTATACACTTAACTGGTGTTCATTCAATAAAATATATTTATCCATTAGCACTAACACCGCATCAAATACAAGAATTTGTCAATATACTGCCGTACTGCCTTCTGTATAATAGTTATTTACGGGCAAAGGTAACTAAATAAATTGAACCGGGACTGCGCTGCGTTTTGCTGAATAAGGTGCAAACATGATTGCTCGTGACACAGCCCAAGAAGAGAATTTTGAATCAATCCATGTCATCCCGAAGTGCGTCAATTATATTTTCTTTTTTGATCTTGCTGACGGCATATATCATAGTGATAAAGATGACAAGAAGCACACTGAACACGCTGATTCCCATACTGAACCACGGAAATACAAAATCGATATTTTCCGCCCCGCCGATGACCATCCCTTTGTAGATCAGCCAGGAAAAGATGATTGCCAGAGGAAGCCCGACAAGCAGTGCCCTCATACCATACAAGGCGCATTCAAAACGCATCATTTTATTGAAATCGCGGTCGGACATCCCCACAGAGCGCAGCATGGCAAGCTCCCGCCGGCGCAGCTTGATATTCGTGGAAACCGTGTTGAACACATTGGCAACCGCAATCAGCGAAATCATAATGATAAAAGTATAAGCAAATACGTTGGCAATAAATATCATATTGCGGTTCTGATCAAGTATTTTATCCATATTGTACAGGTTGTATTCGTCCGTAATTCCCGCACCCTGAATCATAGTTTCCATTTCAGCCGTCGACTGTGAAGGATTCTTCGACTGAAAGGTCATTCCCTTCACAATGATATCCGGCGAGGTATCGAAGGGCGCAAGTTTCTCCTTGAGCGAATATGGAGCCATCACCATAAAAGTATATGGCCGCTGCCCGGAGGTTCCTGCCATTGGCGGTGTATCAGGCGGAACGGTCGCGACAAACGTAATGCTTACATTTTGCCCTTGTTCCTTTTTCGGCTCGCCGTTTATTTCTGGAGTGATGGTAAACCTCATGGAAGGACTCGTGAACATATCACTAAACTGATCAAGCTCCTCCATCCGATTGCTGCGGCCCTGCATTTTGGCAACGGCGATCACTTTTGCATTTTGCCCGGTATATTTCTCTGCGGGCAATCCCAAGCCTTTGATAATATTCAGATAGGTGTTATCATCTAAAAACTGGATTGTCATTGGCAGACTCACTGTTTCGTCCGGCGAATGTGCCCCTGCAGATTTCCAGTAATCATCTGAAAGATTGCTTGCTTTGACAGTGCATAAATATTTCATAACAATTTGATATGAGCTTTTGGTAACACCATCAGCAGTTTTTAATTTGTCATAAAGCTGCAGCATTTTACTATCGTCCATATCCTGTGTGCCAAAACCGATGTCATAGGTAGTGAACACTTCTGCCCTCTCCGACGCCTGTTTCAAATCTGTTACAAAAGCACTGGTCGATATAAACAGCACTACACTTAAAACAAGTGACAGCACAATGCTGCGATAGGATCTCTTGTTTCTTTTAAAATTCTTTAACGCAAGAGTACCTTCCAGGCCGTAAATATGCTCCGCGAGCTTTGAAGTTTTCACGGCTTTGGATTCGATTTTGATCTCGTTCGTCTGGCGAATACACTCCATCACCGGAGTTCTGGCGGCCTTGCGGGCCGGGATATAGGCCGAGATCAAAACAGTGACCATGCTGACTGCCGCCGCGGTAACGATCGCAGGGGTAGACACCGTCAAAGTTAAATGGACATTGCTGTAAAGAATGTTTGCAAAACTTTTGGCAACAACGGAAAGTACAAGCCCCATGCTGCCGATGCCGACAATCACACCGATCGGTATGCCAACCGCACCGATGCAAAGCCCCTCAAACAGCACCGAATTTCGCAGTTGCTTTTCGGTGGCCCCTACCGACGAGAGAATCCCAAACTGATGTGTGCGTTCGTTCATTGATATGCTGAACGAATTATAAATCAGAAAAATCGAGCCAAGCATGATGATGGCAACCACAATGCTCCCGATGGAGTACAGAAGCACGTTGAATACGTTATCGTCAGAAAGACCCATGAAGCGCAGCACATCATTATTCAAGACATAAGCACGGCTTCCAGCTACACTGCTTGCATAAGAATGAACCTCCCGCGGATTTTTCAGCGTGACAAACAGGCTGAAGCTATCCACTTTATCTTGTGTACCAGCTTTCGTTATCAAGGTATATCCCGGCGCGGAAGATTCCTCAAAAGCGGGTGTTTGGCAGATACCTACAACCGTATAGGTTTTCTTGTCCTGCGGAACAAAAGTTTCATCTCCCGATGTGTACGGATTATTCTGACCCAATTTCTTGTTTCCATCCATGCGGTTTCCTACAGACAGGGAAATCGTATCGCCCACCGCAAATTTAACGCCGCCCCTTGTCGCAATGCTCCCCGAAGCAAGAACCTCCCCACTGGTTTTCGGCAGCCTGCCAGAAACCAGGGTTATGGGCAAGGTATCAAAAGTTTTCTTTCCGTATCCGGCTATAAAAAGATACGGTTTGTTGGGGGTTTTCACGCCATCAAGTTTTGCATAACCGATATTTTCAAATGTTGCGGTGCTTGCAACTTTGTCGTTACTTACCTGTTTCGCTGCAAAAGAAGAATCAACATTCGGAAACTCCACATGCCAGCCGCCGTATTTCTGGGCCGCACCGTTTGCCATATAGTTCAGCAGGGAAACGCCAAAGGTGGCAACTGCCGTAATCATCGCAGTGGACAAGGCAACTCCGATCACTGTTACAATCGTTCGTGTGCGGCTCTTTTTCATACTTTGCAGGGTGACCTTGTTAAAAATATTCATGATCTCACCTTCTCATCCCGCACTACCTTGCCGTCCGATATGCCGATAATGCGGTCCGCTTGTAAAGCAATGTTTTCATCATGTGTGACGACGATAAGAGTCTGATTGTATTTTTTATTGCTTTCTTTCAGCAGTTTGATGATTTCATGTCCATTTTTGCTGTCCAAACTGCCGGTCGGTTCGTCGGCAAGCATGACCGCCGGGGCGTTCATCAAAGCGCGTCCTATAGCAACACGCTGCTGCTGTCCGCCCGAAAGCTGATTGGGCAAATGCATTTTACGGTCTTTTAGCCCAAGCAAATCCAACAATTCATTCAACCGTTCCTCATTGACTTTTCGTTTGTCCATCAGAATAGGCAAAGTGATATTTTCCACCACATTCAGAGTTGGAATAAGGTTGTGAAACTGGTAAATCAGTCCAACCTGCCTCCTGCGGAATATGGCAAGTTTTTCATTGCTTTGAGCATATACATCCTGCCCGTCCAAATACACCTTTCCACTTGTCGGCACATCCACGCCGCCGATAATGTGAAGCAATGTGGATTTACCGGAACCGGAGGAGCCTATGATTGCAGTAAATCCTCCTTTTTCAATTGTAAGCGAAACATGGTCAAGTGCGGTAACCTGGTTCTCGCCCTTACCGTAGATCTTGCATAAATCTTCTGTTTTTAAAAACTCCATTATGTGATCCTCCTTTTTCACAGTCTACCCATATAATAGAACTTTCAACTTACATCTCTGTGACTTTCAGGTGAGAGATTCGTCACTTTGGGAAACGAATGGAAAATATCGCACCGCCCTGCGGATGATTTTGGGCAGTAATCGTACCTCCCTGCCGTGTTATAATCATCTTGCAAAGAGCCAATCCAATACCATATCCTGTGGCAGCTGTATTTTTTCCACAATAGAACCTGTCAAACAGGAAGGGTAAATCTTCTTTTTCAAAGCCCGCGCCGCTGTCGTGTACGACAATCTTGGTAAACAGCGGGTTGGATCTGCAGACAATCTCAATCTTCCCGTTATCGCCTGCACTTTCCACGCAATTTTTGATGATGTTTTGAATTGCTTCCGAAAACCAAGCAGAATCGCCCTGAATAATTATCCCTTTCGGCACGTCTATCTGCAGAGCAATATCGTGCAGCTCCATTGGGATCAAGAACGGGTGAAGCGCGGCGTTTATTAAAGTGTTCACATCTACCTGCTCGCTTTGGAAAACAACAATGCCTGCATCCAGGCGGGATAATTTCAACAGGGAAGTAAGCAGCCAATCCATTTGTAAAAACAACTCCTTCATCTCCCGTATCAATGCTTTCCGTTTATTTTCGTCAGGATTATTCTCCAACAGTGATAGAATGAGATTTACCGATGTGAGAGGGGTGCGGAGCTGGTGAGCTATGTCGGCCAGCGAATCGGCAAGACGTTCTTTTTCTTTTTTTAGTGCGTCGTTTTGCTCCCGGATACGCAGCGTCATTTTTGTTATCTCGCTTTGCAGAATGGAAAGTTCGCCCTCTTCCGATTCGCCAATATACAGACGGTCGGCATTATGAAGCACAATATCGATCTGATCTGAAATCCGCGCAATACTTTCATATTGGGCTTTGGTAAACGCAAAAAACGCTGCTCCAAAGGCGGCAGCGGAAGCAATAGCAAGAATTCCAGCCAATCTGTTGATTGCAAATCCCAGCGTCACAGCGGAGGCAGTTATTAAGGAGAACAAAATGGCAAGCTGCCGAAACTCTCTATTTTGAAGCATACATGTCACCCAATCTATATCCCATCCCGCGAACGGTCAGAATTATTTGCGGGTTTGCCGGATCGTTCTCTATCTTCTCCCTCAAGCGTTTAATGTACACAGTCAATGTATTGTCATTGACAAACTCGCCTGCAGCATCCCACAATTCATCAAGCAGCCTGCTCCTCGTGATAATACTTTCGGGGTTGCTAATAAATACCAGCAGCAAGCGATATTCTAAGGCTGAAAGAAAAATCTCACTGCCGTTCTTTTTCACAACACCACTTGCCATATCGACATAAAGCCCACAGATTTCAAAAGCCGATGGAGGACGTCCACTTTTTCGCAGAGCTGTCCTAATTCGTGCGATCAGTTCACGCGGACGAAAGGGCTTGGTAATATAGTCGTCCGCACCTATGTTCAGCCCGGTAACAACACTTGCTTCATCGCCGGAGGCCGTCAGAAAGATAACGGGAAAATCTTGTGTTTCTTTGATTTCCGTGCAAACTGTAAATCCATTTCCATCAGGCAAAGAAATATCAATCAACGCCAAGTCAAATTTATTTGCTGCAAGTGCGGCAAGGGCGTCATCCCGCGTAGCAGCGTGAGTTACTGTAAATCCCTCTGAATGGAGCAAAAGGACAAGGTTTCTGGCGATTTCCTTATCATCTTCAACCAAAAATATCCGTTTCATTTATTTTCACCATCCTTTGTTTTACTTTTTCCATAACGCTTTCCCCTCCGATAAATATATCTTTTACTATATTGTACCCTAATATATTACTCCCATAAATAGTTATACTTAACTGAACTTAAATTTCCAAGAATTTCACTTTTCTTCATACAGACATTTTAGATCTATAATAAATTTATAATTTATAGATATTGCAATTTGCAATATCTTAGGAGGATATTTTATAATGTTAGAATGTCAAAGTGAAGTTTTTTTGTCAGAGGTCGGTTATAATTCTGAAATAAAGCCAGGATCCTTGATTGATAAATTTCAAGATGTCGGATGGGTGCATATGCAATCAATTCTGCAGAAACTGCCTAAATTAAATGCCAACATCGGTTTTTTTGTATCCGATCAAAAAGTTAAAATTTTGAAGCCGCCATTTTTATCTGATAAACTAATTATTCAGTCTTTCATTATCGATGCCAATAGAAGAAAATTTACGCGGTTAGTTAAGATTTTAAATGATGTGAACGAATTGTTAGCCACACAAACAGAAGATGCTTTTGTCGTTGATCGTTCAAATAACAATTTAGTCAGTTTGTCAAGGGATTTTCCAGTATCCAAAATTATCGATCCAAATATGAAATGCCATGTTTTGCGGGAAAAAATCCAGTTGCCATTGGCTGCAAAGGAAGAAATCCATCAATACACTGTTTTAGGACGGGATATTGATAACTATGGGCATATGAATAATGCCCGCTATCTGGATTTAATCTCAGAACAGGTTAGTCAAATTGAACAAATTACCGTTAATTATATTAAACCAGTCAAAGAAGGAATGGTACTAGACATTGCACGTGAATCAGCGGCTCATAAAGTTTTTTACAAATTCATGAATCAAGAACAACTTCTAGCCAAAATCCAAATCATATTAAAGTAAATCTAGAAAACATGAATTTATGACCTATACTAGAAGAAAAGAAAATATCACCTGGATATAAAGCTGCAGAGTATTTTGGAACTTGAACCCACAAAAGGCCGTGAAGATTCGATCCCTTTCATCGAGAGGCTTTTCATTAGATCGAGAGAACTCAACAAAGGAAAGATTGAACCCCTGCTCCGTTCGATGGATAAAATCACGGACGCCCATGGCAAAGTACTTGTTATCAAAAACATTGACATTGATAAAAAAGTACATTATAATCAAACCAAACGATATATTTTAGTTTGATTAGTTTGATTATAGGAGGAAATTCAATGAATTTTTATGGAATTAGATGCGGAGTACTAATTGACGGTACCGGTAAACCACCATTGAAAGATGTTATAGTTATCGTTAAGAATCATCATATTGCCAGAATTGAAAGAAACTCTTCACTGATTGACCCGAACATCCCCATAATTGATGCAAGAAATTGTACAATTATACCGGGTTTAATTGACTCACACAAGCACGTTATGAACTGCGGAGGCTTTGGAATCGAAGTAGGATTCAATTTGCACCAGCTAAAAAGAAATTTATCTGAAATATCAAAAGGAGGAGTAACCTCTGTCCTTGATTTGGGTTCTGCCAATATAGCTCCCTATTTAGAAAGATTAATTGGATCTAAAACGCGAATTTATAATGCAATTTCTATTTTAACCTGTAAAGGAGGTTACCCACAGGAATATATGCCGCAAAAGTTTTATAAGATGGGATCGGTGATTGAATGTGACGGATTAGATGAAATTAAACGGAATGTGCGGAAACTCTATAAAAAAGGAGTGTCTGTAATCAAAACAGCTGTGGTCAGCAGAACTTTTGATAATAGACCGCAGGTAAACTGGACAGATAGAGAGCTAAGATGTCTTACAGATGAGGCCCACAGCTATGGTCTTAATGTATGCGCACATATCACATACATTAAAGATTATGAGCAGGCTGCAAAATGTGGAGTAGACAGTATACATCACGCTGCATTTGACGGAATTGCCGATAATAATGTACTGGAAATAATGATAGAAAAAGGAATAATATTTGTTCCTACATTAAGCCTTGTAGACTTGATTGTAACAGGTTTGAAAGAAAGATGGATTTTCAGGCCTGACTATGATCCGGCTGTTAACGAAAAAATTAAAGTAAATATGCGTAATTTTACGGAAGCATATACCCATGGTAATCCGAACAAACCTATTGGAGATTTCTTTGTAAAACTTCCTAAATCCCAACTTGAAGAAGTTTCTGCAATTCAACTTGAAAATGTCAGAAGATATATTGCATTGGGAGGAATTGTAGCAATGGGAACGGACTCCGCGCTGGGCTTTTCTCTCCATAATACACCGACCCGTGAGATAGAATTGCTCATGAAAGCTGGATTATCTTTGACTGAGACAATTAAAGCTTCTACTTTAAACTCTTCAAAAGTATTTGGAATGCAAAAGGAGATTGGTTCTATAGAACCGATGAAGCGAGCTGATATGCTAATTATCGACTCCAATCTGGAAAATAATATTGCATCTATTGACAAGATCAAATCTGTTATAATAAATGGTAATATCGTCTATGAAAGGAGTAAAAATAGTGAAAAAAAACAATGAAGAATTTAGACACAGGATCCGCCTGGCAACCTGTAAATTGATTAAGACTTATGGTGCCAAAGGCTGGACAATGGACATGATATGTGAAGAAGCAAACATTGCAAAAGATACATTATATAGAATTATAGTAAACAAAGAAATTTTAATTTCAGAAGTAATTGAAGAGATTCTAGAAGGTCATGAAAAGAAAATAGAAGGGATTATATGTTCTGATGCAGATTTTTTCTCGGCTATTAACTCACTTTGTGAAGCCTTTTGTGACCTTCTCAATGAATTTGGTACACCGCAGTTAAGAAGCCTTTTCAAAGAATACCCCAAAATCAAGGAATTGGTTAGCAGCTGCATGAATAAATTGACCCAAAATATAGCTGACTATTTAAATCGAGGAAAAACTCTGGGCTTAATTCGCCCGGACACAGATACACTTTTAATGTCCAAATCATTAAATTACATTATATTGGGCCTTTTAAAGGATGAATCAATTGAACATATTGATGATGCAACTACAAAACTCCTTAAATATTTCATCAATGGTATTAAAATTACCTAAAATCTATGCTTAAAGTACATTATAAAAATGTAATTGAGTTCTCTGCAATGAAAAAAATGGTAGTTCAGAACTACAGGTAAAATCTGTGATATCCTGAATACAAAAAAACGCTGCCGCGTTAGCTTGTTTTTTATGCTAATGCGACAGCTCCTTGGAATTCTGCTAGTTTATATTATTATGCAAATATGCAGGTTTATATATATTCTTTCATTAATTGAGCCAATCCAATAAGTAAGGCTATGCTTTTTCACTATTCCTCTTTTACTTGCTTCCTTTAGTGCGGTGATTACTAGATGCAGACCTCCAACCTCGGTTAAGATACCTGTTAAGAATAACGCTGAGGTAAAATACTAACTACTAAATTCTAATATATGGTTATACTAAGAAAATAGGTGCGTTTTTCCAATTATTGATTTATGCACACACTAATTATTTCAAAAAGAATTAAGCAAGCAATATCTCATTTAAATGATCAGCGTGAGGCAATTTTCGATAAATCAAAGGGAGGAATTAATAATGTTAGAAAAAGTAAAAGAAACTGATCTATTTTACCAATATTATGGGCAATGGATTACAGTCTACAAAGATGGTGCTGTAAGAAAAGTGACTATGGATAAATATCTTATGACGAAAAAGTGGCTTGAAAAACTTATTCCAGACCTTATAATTTGCGATTTGAATCGTATAACCTACCAACAATTACTTAATGACTATGCTGCATGGCATGAGCGTCAAACAACGATGGATTTTCATCATCAATTAAAAGCTGCGATTTTGGATGCAGTGGATGAAGGTCTAATTGATAGGGATCCTACGCGAAAAGCAATAATTAAGGGAAAAACTCCAAGGTATAAAAAAACAAAGTACCTGAATCAGTTTGAGCTGCATACTCTATTAAGCAATCTTGATTTAAAGTCTGAAGTAAGCTGGGATTGGTTCATACTATTAGTTGCAAAAACCGGGATGCGCTTTTCAGAAGCATTAGCACTTACACCTAAAGATTTTGATTTTTCACATCAGATTCTTTCAATCAGTAAAACATGGAATTATAAAGGAAGCGGCGGCTTTCTTCCGACAAAAAATCAATCCTCTGTACGCAAAGTAGAAATAGACTGGCAAACAGTAATTCAGTTTTCTGAATTACTAAAGGGATTGCCGGAAGATAAACCTATATTTACAAAAAACAAAGTATATAATTCAACTGTTAATAATATATTAACAAGACACTGTAAAAATGCAAAGGTTCCAGTAATTTCAATTCACGGATTACGCCACACCCATGCCTCCCTTTTGTTATTTGCTGGTGTATCAATTGCGAGTGTCGCAAGAAGGTTGGGGCATGCTAGTATGACAACAACCCAAAAAACCTATTTACATATTATTCAGGAACTTCAAAATAAGGACGTAGATTTAATTATGCGTTCATTGTCAGGGCTAAGTTAACAAGGAATCATTATCAAAAATGACTCACGCTGATGAAGGGTGATAAGGTCATCTATGTTACTAAAAAACTCACCAATTTTCTTCTGTTCAGCTTCATTTGGTATCTGAATTGGAATTACTGATAAATCACCAAGATAAATTCCAGGTTGAGCAGATACTACTTGTCTATTCTTTAATTCACGTTGGAATCTTTCAGTCTTGATTGTCGTAAAGAGAAATTCTGATGTAATCTCATCATTCGGTCTAAGGTATGCAACACTACGTTGAAACGTTATACCCACAGGATTTTTAAGAATTGCAGTTTCTCCAATAGAACCAACAATAGTTAAAAGGACATCTCCTCTTTTCAAACTGAAATTTTTATGAATTGCTTTATATTCTTCCTCAGATATTTTTCTATCCGTTTCATCAATAAAGATTTTCCCATTTTTAACGTTTTTTGCACTAAGCAAGTACACACCATAATCAACATCTTTATGAGTTCCGTGAGTGCCATCTTTAAGCAAATCAAGAACTTCCTTAAGCTTACGCTGTTCCCAAGCAAGTGTGAGAAAGTAAACGCATTAGCTCCAGATCCAATTTTTAATTATATCAGCAGGAGCTTCTGGTTTCTTATATTTTGCAATATCAATTAAAAGACAGATATCATAATTGGGTATAATCATACTTGTAAATTCGTTTAGCCGTTTAACTGTCTCCATAAGCATTGTGGAATTCATGGTATCATCATTTTCTCAGGCATAAATAATAAGCACCTACCATAAAAAAGTAAATACTTATTTATGATTTTCTATCCAGGATATTATATCTTTCTGATTTAACTTTCCGGATGCTATATCCACACCTAAATCGACTAATTCCTTTTGATCCACCTGTAATATCTATCATCTTATCATGCAATTTTATTATATATTCCAAAGATATATATTTCATCTATCAGCCAGTTCCTTAAAAGCTTCTATATTTTCTTCAAGAATTTTATCTGCAGTCCTATCAAGGGTCTGTTCTTCAGATACAGCTTCTTTAGTAAATTCTTCAAAGTCCAAAACTACATATTTGGGCTTGTTATTTTTCATAATAACTACCGATTTGTCCTCATCAACCATCTTGGCTACTTTAGAAAAATTCTGGTTAGCCTCTGACATTGAAACTATCTTTTTAGTATTTATCAGCATTGAAACTCCTCCTAATACTATAATATGTTTATATTATACCATAAGTAGGATAAAAATATCCTACTTATATAAAATTTAAAATCACATCTAACTCACACTGTTCCCACCACCAGCAAATCTAAATTTTTACACCTAAAATCTTCAATTGTTCATTAATCTTTGCTTCGAGTTCTGCGATTTCCTTATTGTCTTGCTTTAATTGCTTATTTACCTCTTCCAAATCAATTGGAGCTTCTTCTTCAAAAGTATCAACATAACGTGGAATAT
>ENA-UOOI01000658-UOOI01000658.1-fermentation-metagenome-genome-assembly--contig:-NODE-658-length-42337-cov-6.808382_pt1 | contig 42337 bp, 44 predicted proteins | sample MGYA00245779_ERZ724027 | MGnify/ENA primary metagenome ERZ724027 (study PRJEB28704, sample SAMN03018318) | fermentation metagenome | biome: anthropogenic terrestrial biome; feature: soil; material...
TTTCTTTGATTTCAGTATATCCTTGGTTTTACGGAATTACTTTGATCTGGATCAAAAACAGCTCTATTTAAGCTTATCGCCGCGGATAATATAAGCCGAGAGGGCACCAAAAATGATGCGGGTAGCGGCTAACATATGACAATAGCAGATATAGTGCGGTCACTACCACTTGTGGACAATAACCAGCGAGCGCTTTCCGCCCCAATCATCCGGCTGGCCAGACAGATCAAAACCGACTGCTTTGCCTTGACATAATTCTTCGGCAAAAATACAATTATCGCGACGGATCAATTGCAATTCGGAAGCGAGCTGGCGACATGAAGATTGATCGATTAATGGGCATTATCACAATTCTGCTCCAGAACGGCAAAACAACCGCACCCTATCTTGCAGAACGGTTTGAGGTTTCGCGCCGCACAATTCTGCGTGACCTCGATACGCTCTGTCAAGCCGGGATCCCGATTATTACTGAACAGGGCGGCCGCGGCGGCATATCCATCATGGAAGGGTATCAGTTGGACCGGAGTTTACTGACAGCAGATGAGCTACAGCGGCTGATCGCCGGACTGAAGAGTATCAACAGCGTGTCTAAAGAGTCTAAATCCGACAGCCTGCTACTGAAACTAGCCCCTAATAAAACCATTGCTGCGCTGGCTGATTGCATCATGATAGACTTGTCTTCCCATTACAGGGACAGCCTATCGGAAAAGATCAGCCTGATTAAAGAAGCAATCACCAGTCGCAGACTGATTTTCTTCGATTATTATTACCGCAAAGGGCAGGTCAAGCGCAAGGTTGAGCCATATTTTGTTGTGTTCAAATGGACAGCCTGGTATGTCCTTGGCTGGTGTATTGAGCGAGCGAATTTCCGTCTGTTCAAACTGAACCGCCTTTGGGATTTGAGCATTACCGATGAGGTTTTCATGCCTCGGGAGGTCCCACTGGAGACTATCAGCCTGGATAATGCGCTGCCTGATCAAAATAAAATCGAAATTCTCTTCGACAGAAGTGTGCGATTCCGATTGATTGAAGATTATGGTCTGCATTGTTATACCGAAACTGATCGCGGGTTATTGATGGAGCTCAATTACACCAACAGAGAAAATGCCATCGCTTGGATTCTTTCTTTTGGTGATCAGGCAGAAGTGGTCGCGCCCCTGGATGTACGTGACGAAATAGCTGCGATTATTCGCAAGTTGGCCGCCCGTTATTAATGGCCTCCCGCCTGTTATTCATTTCCTCCTGCCCGCCACTAATTGGCGCCGCCCCATTGTCATTGAACATGACATACAGTTGTCCTGTTCGTGTGCGATAATCATATCAAAAAGGGGGACGACATATGAGTAGGTCAACGAAAATTGAAATCGGAAAGCAAAAGCCAGAGATGCTAAAAGAATTATGGCCAGGGCAATACGAGGTTTTTTCACATTTTGAATATGTAAGTGGTGTTCCGCAGGTCCTGTTTTTGGTCACCACCCTGAAGGCTAACGGAAAACCCAATGTCTGTTTTCATTCGTGGAGTTCCTTCTACGGCGATGTTGGCGGATATTACGCTGTCATGGGCGGCATGGGCATGTATACGCATACTTATCAAAACATATTGCGTGAGAAAGAATTCTGTATCGGCTTTATCAGCCCGGAATATTATGACGGGTGCATCAAGACGATTAGCGAAAATAGTGAGGACGCCGACGAGTTTGAAGTCGGCGGCTTTACGATCGAACCTTCCAGGACGGTTAAGTGTCCCCGCATCAAAGAGGCATTTCTGTCTTTCGAATGCACGCTGCAATCAGCTACTGATTTGTCAGGCAAAGGCATCTGCGCCCTGGTCGTAGGTCAGGTACAGCTGGCCGCTGTGGAAGAAAACAACCACGAACTAGGCAAAATATGCGGTAAAGACGGCTTCATGTTTAATGTGCACTCGCCAAAAAGCGCTGTGAGCGGTGAGGGACAAACAACCGCAGTTGCTATTTTAGACCCGGTCAGGATTATGAACGAGTGAATCAGTAGGCAAAGATATCAGAGAGACGCTGCGTCGGGCAGCGTCTCTTGTTTTTTCCGGTGGTTGCGACCCTGGCCGCGATGGCGGTTGCGACCCTGGCCGCAACCGCCATCGCGACTTCGCGCCATCGCACCGTCTAGATCAACGGCACGTAGAGCTCGATCCGATCCACATTTTGCCCATCCGCCCGGTACTCTCTTTCGAGGCAGAAATTAGCGGCAACCTTGCAGTTATGTTCGGCCACATATTCAGCAGCCGCACTATAAAGCTTGTTACTGGGCAGCTTTTTTCTGGTGACTATTTCCGGATCAATCCATGCTGCGAAAACCAAATAATCTCTGGCAGGCAAAACTTGTTCCAACAGTTCTTCTGGGTAGCTTTCAAAGGGCCGGCTGATCTCTACAGCTACGAAGACTTCAGCTACAGTTCCTTCTTTGCCAGCTAAGTAAAACGGGCGTGCCGGTTGCGCCTGGGCGGATGGCTGCACGCGGGACGAGGACGACTGCGTCCTCCGGTCCGTCCATTCCTCCCTGCCGTAATGTCCGCAGAGCAAAGTGAAGGTGTAGTTACCCATAATCATACGCGCCTTAAAATCCGGCCCGGTCCTGTAAATCGCCTGTGCCAGCCTATACCAGGGCACATGCTTTTTCCAGGGCAAAGCCCCCGCTTTTTGCTCGAAACAACACCCTGCCAGCGTCACATCCGGCAAAGCCACTCTTCGGGGCTCCAATTCAAGCATTACCTCTGCTTTTCCAGAAGAAGGTTTGCCGGAACAATCGCCATTCATGGTTTCTCCACTTGAAATACGCCGCACAGGCGACAGTAAGTCCAACTGTCTTCTCGCATCCGGGGTTTCTTTAGCATGAAAAGTCACATAATCCAGGCATTCCTCAAGGCAATAGCGCATCTTTTCCGGACAAGAATCCACCTCGAAATCTTCACTGTTTACGATCCAATCTTGGAGCAGATCCCAGCGCTCACCAATCACCGACAAGTTTGCTGGCAGGGCGGCGAATAATCCCCCGGGGAATTCCTTTCTAATAAACGGTTCCGGAACTTTAAGATCCTCAGGAACCATCACCCACATTTCGTAGCCGTATTTTCCCTTGTCATCACTGAATCCGAAGCCAAAATACCGAAATCCCGACTCCTGATCCAGAGCATACTTCTTGATTAGTCCCCCCACTTTTCCCCAGCAATCATCTTCAGGAGTATCGCTGACTACCCCATAGCTTGCAACGATTAGCTTCGGTAGTCTGATAATGCGTACTTCATTACTACTGGCGTCTATTCCCGACATGTTAATAGCCCTTTCCGAGAGGATCTTTTTGAGTGCTGATGTCAGCCGCCGAACAACCACTGCTTCATTGGTGTCTGCCTCAGCGGCGTTTGCGTCATCAACGCTAAGGCTCGAGTCGCTTCCCAGGCTTTTATCAGCCTGCAGCATCGCCAGCAGTTGCCCAATCGCAGCCCCCAAAGCGCCCAACTCATCGGCCTTGCGATTTGTTGTTTTCAGATGCGCCTCGAGTGCCCCAACAGCCGCCGAGAGCTCACCGGTAACAAAAATGCGCTGAATGTCCCGAATGGGTAGATCGATCTTGCGTAGCAGTAGAATCTGTTCGATTTTCTTTAAATTCTGCTCATCATAGTACCGGTAATCATTTGCCATACGGCAACTTTTCAGAAGCCCGGCATCTTCCCAGAAGCGCAGGGTCCTGTTGGAAACGCCATAAAGAGCCGCCGCTTCACCAATTTTCAGCATCGCACTCACCCCCCTGCCTATAGCCTAAAGCTTTCCGCAAGGTCAAGGTCAAGAGGTTTTTATCTGCTCCAAGAGAAACATTCTGTTGGTCTGCTGATACTTGGGAAAATAGATTTCCTGATATTCGTGGAGCCGAAAGTACCCGGCCAAAAACTCTTTCCATTGTGCTGTCGTGTTGTTCCATAAGATTAACCCGTCGTCCAGCAGATTATCTTTGATCACCTTGATATCCCACTCTTTAATCTGTTCTGCGGTAATATATGGATTAAGCTTCACTAGTACTTTCCCGTTCACCCTTAAGACTCTTTGCATTTCGTGCAGCAGCATGGCGGCATCCTCAGGATATAAATTATCAACAATGTTCGACAATATTGCAGCGTCTACACCATTGGCATTAATATCCCTCAGTTTTTCGATCCCACCACAAATAAAGCGGAAATCGCCGCATGGCATTTGCGTCTTCTTACTGTTGGCCTTTTCGATACCTTTATCTGATAAATCAATACCAATATGCCCTTTCGTACCATGCAGAGCACATTTAAAAAGGATCGTTCCATCTCCGCAGCCGAAGTCCAAAACCGTTTCTGATCCGGCACACACCCATTGCAAACCTTGATCAAATAATTCGTTGCCAGTACTCGCCTCGACAGGTGCCTCCGGTTTTTCTTTGGCGAAGATTGTATTCCATTTTTCAGTACAACGATCATATTTTGGGTTCATGATATCCTCCATAACCAGAATCTGATCCATCCGTCGAACTGTTGCTGGCAGATCTTCTCGGGCCAGCTTCAAGTTCCCGGAGCCTAAGGTAAAGCAGTGTAGTGAAAGCTGTCTCGATTACCAGAAGGGCAACATCATAAAAAGAGATGGCAACATCATGCAGATAAATCACCCAGGCAGGCTGGCTGATCAATGTATCCGCAATATAAAAAGTATCTATTAGAGAAATAGATATGAATATGGCGGAAAAGAGGAGCGTTCCGCCTACTATCTTCCAAAACCTACCGTCTACCAACCGGCTGCTATTTTTAAACGCACCAATCGCATGCTCCTCCAGAATGACACTATGCACTACGAACAAGTATCTGAAACTAAGATAAAAAAGAAAACAAAAAGCTGGCAACAGCACCAGAACGCCCACCGCCGGAATTACTATCGCCAAATAATAGATCAATAATATTGGCACCAGTATGATAAGCGCCAACTTCATCGTAGCTATAAATGCGCTCCAATACTTACTCCGCGTCACCTTTTTCATTTCAGCAAGCGAAAACTGGTTACCATAATGCAATGAAGCGCTTGAGAAGATTAACGCCGCATTGATCCAGACGGTAATAAATACATCTGCCGCCCCTAACAGAAAAATGGTGAAACCGGAAATTTCCTCACCAAATAAAAATGCGTAAGTGCTTCCTGCTAACGATATTACGGCACCAATCAATGCAATACAAAACAACAATATGAAGTTCTTCCGCAAAAGCCTGAAGGTATCCCTGATAACATCCAGAATGCCTATGCGCTCCCCGTAGTATCTTACCATCTCAGCACCCCTTTATTTAAATATCGAAATTCATACTTTAGGCTGCCGTTCTCAAAACGGTTTCTATCCCAACTATACTTTCGTGAAATTCGAGATCCAGCCCCGTGTTACCTTCCAAGCTCGGGGACGGGACAAACGTAGGCAAAACCGCCCGCATTTAAGCCTCTACCTCTGATAAGCCCATTTCCCCGCCACTAAAAGAAACACATGCTGCAACAACAAAAGGCTTGCGCCGCCAATGACAATCAGCAACCAAATGACGGTGTCAGTTGCTTCGAAGCTAAGTTTCAACATGCCCTGCAAGTTGGCTGCGGTATGCGGATCGGCCAGGGCCAGCCACGCGGAACAACAACAGATCAGGAATAGAATAAGCGCAGAGAATATGGCAGCCTTCTTAAGTTCAGATCTAAAGTTACTGATCGGTTGCTTGAGAAGCTTCACTTTACGGCCGACATAAACGCCGGCTAGTATACCAGGAATCACGTTAAACACCGGTACTCCCATAAAGAAGCCAAAAATACCGATGGAATAGACAATGTAGAGTACAGCCAGAGGAAGGTTATTGAAGATGTAAAATCTGTCTATCAGTCTTAATTTGCGCAGTAATACGACGCACAAGATAAATCCAGCAAATAATCCTGCAATCATCCAAAATCGGCTATCAATCTTTAGCAGAAAACTGAGCCACCAGAAAGCGCAAAATACTATTACTGGAATGATAAAACCGAGAATAACTGCTGCGAAAACTTTGTCGAGTTTGGTCATTGCTAATACTCCTTCCTTCATCGAAAAAACGGAACCGGAATGAAAAAGTGTCATGCGATTAATGCGTATCAATTTTATAGGACTTCAAAAACTTACCTGTGTCTGCATTAGAACCGAAGGATTTTAATATCCAGTCTATAGAATAGTAGCTATGTCACCTGTCATTATGGTTTTGTAACAATAAACCATTCTATATTTGGTGTCAATATCATTTTTATATAAATTGGACACCGAGTGCACGAAATTGTTTGGTATTTATCATTATTATAATGGATGATAACCCGTATTTGACAAGGGTTTGCGCCTGAGCCAGCATAGATGAGTTTTGACAATGGTGGGCATGAAAACCGAAGGGGTGTCATGTTATGAAGAAAACTAGGTATTTGATCTATCTCTTGATTCTAATAGTATCGATTACGTGCAGCAGCCGCGCGATATCATCAAACGCAGTAGAATCATCTGTTGATGTGGATAATCTAGTCAACGAGTATTTGCTAACCAACTATAGCAGGATATTCTTTCAAGGCGCAGATGATTTTACTGACTTATCTATTATGGATTCGGATTTGGCGGGCAAAGAAATGTTCTTAACTGCAGAACACCATGCTATTAAAGCAAATGCCCAATTAAGAATTAAGTTCCTAAGATATTTTAAAGAGAAGGCCAACATCAAATACTATTTGGCCGAGTATCCATACAGTATGACGCATTTCATCAATAAATATCTAGAAACCGGCGATACAAAAATCTTAAAAGAAATATATAGGCCTCTGAAAGGGACCTACGGTTGGAACAAAGACGATTATGACTTTTGGACGGAGCTTTACGAATATAATCAGGAATTTGCCGAGGAAGAAAAAATACAAGTAATAGGTATAGATATAGAACATCAATTAATCGAGGCATATAGATTTCTAGTTGATGTATTGCCCGAACAAGAGGCCCCTGAAGCGATAAAGGATATATTGGCCAGGATTGTACTTGCCTTCGATAATTATAAGGCTGCTCATTCACCACAAGAGTGGCGAATACTAACCAAGCTTGCAGGAGAATTACATAAAGACATAGCCGAAAAGGAAGGTATATATCAAGACTATTTGGGCGATAGGTTCCTTGGCTTTCGACTCGTAAACCAAAATATGCTCTACCGCGCAGAGGCGTATGAAGGCATGCATTCAGACGAAGAATTTAACAACATCAGAGATTGGATGATGTACTGCAATTTCCAAATCATCCATGATAGCCTGCCCAAAGGTAAATACTATGGACAATGGGGGCTAAACCATACTTTTCAGAGTAAAGAAAAAGACATAAAGTGGCTGGCTTCATACCTAAATGATGTAGGATCATTCTTTAGAAATAAAACAATATCTATCGTGTATCTATACGATGACTGTGGACAGATGCAAAGTGGAAATTATGCGGTTGAAGAGATAAATACTATGATACCACAGATCAAAAAAGCAAACGATTTTGTGGGCGGATATGTGACGATATACAGACTAAATGAGGAAGGTTCTCCTTTTTTCGAGATACCAATGCAATGCACCTATACCACTGAAATGCTAGAAAAAAAGGTTACGGATTTTTATCAATACATCGTTTGTATTAAGAGTTCAGAAGCAACCGAACCGCTCAATGATACTTATTAGTATAATGGAGTCACAAAAGAACTTTGTCGCTAATCAGCGATAATGTCATGATATAAGTCTTCAACAAAAATGTCATCCCCCAAGATATAATGGGAGGGAGGTCACAGCATGTGGGGTATTATTGGTACTTGGGAAATGGCTTATGACGGTATTAAGGAAGGAGCGCGGATTCTGAAAGAGCAAGGGCATGTTTTTGACGCTCTGGAAACATGTGTGCGTATGGTGGAAGATTGTGATGAGTTCACCTCCGTCGGCTATGGCGGTCTTCCCAACGCTGCCGGTGTAGTAGAATTGGACGCCGCATTCATGGATGGCGAAAATTTGTCAATTGGAGCAGTAGCCGCCTTGAGAGATTTCGCAAATCCTTGTGCCATTGCCAGAAAGCTCATGACTGAGCGGCTTAATAACTTCCTGGCCGGGGAAGGTGCCGAACAATATGCGCATCGTCATGGCTTTCCCCGCAAAAACATGCTTACGGAAAAAAGCAAGGCGCAGTGGCTGGCGCGTATGGAAGAAGTGGCGCTGCGCGAGCGCGGTCTCAGCGGGGAGCATGCGGCAAAACGCGATCGCCGGCCCGATCACGAGGGTGAATTGCATCCCTACACAGGACATGACACAGTTTGCGCTATCGGTATCGATCACACCGGCCACATGGCGGCCTGTACTTCAACCAGCGGCTTGTTTTTCAAGACCCCCGGCAGGGTGGGGGACTCCCCCCTCCCGGGATGCGGATACTATGTAGATAATCGGATTGGCGGGGCCTGCGCCACCGGACTGGGTGAAGATATTATGAAAGGATCGCTCAGTTTTCAGATCGTGCAATATATGAGCCAGGGACTGACGCCGCAGGATGCTTGTGAACGGGCGGTGAAAGCGCTGCACGACCACCTGATCGCAGTACGCGGCAAGGCAGGGGATCTGTCGGTGATCGCTATGAATGCCCATGGCGATTTTGGGGCATCCACTAACATTGAAATCTTTCCATTTGTGGCCGCTTCCAAAAAGAAAGCGCTCGCCACGTATAATGCACGCCCCAGCGGTTTACAGCAGGGAAACAGCAAGATGCCTTGAAAATGTTAATTATCATGGATCATAAGGAGCAGGGTTAAAATTAACACCAACCGTAAGATTTTACTTGCTATGGTATCTCTGTTGTTTGTTTTTGGAATTGCGCTCACACCCAGCGGGAATGCGGCTGGAAATAACCCTACAAAACCGGCTTCCCAGGGAGTCCCGAAAATTGGACTCGCCGCCAATGAGCTTGGCCGCCTTATGATTCTGGAATACCATCTGATTGGTTATCCAGAAGCAGATTGGCGGCGGACACCGGAGAACTTCCGGAAAGACCTGCAAATGCTCTACGATAATGATTATTATCCTATTGCGCTGCAGGATCTAGTGGCACGCAATATTAAAGTACCTGTCGGCAAAACGCCTTTTGTAATGACCTTTGATGACTCGAGCAACGGCCAGTTCAATTATCTGGTCAAAGGCAATGCGCTGTTAATTGATCCGAAAAGCGCGGTCGGTATCATGGAACAATTCAAAAAGGAGCATCCGGACTTCCCTCTGACAGCCACTTTTTATGTTCTGCCTGGCATCGATCCGGGGTTGCGATTATTCGGCCAGGAGGGATATATCAAACAAAAGCTGGAATTCCTGGTCCAGCGCGGTTATGAAATCGGCAATCATAGTTATTGGCATCAAAATCTGGCCAAGACCGATGATGCCGGCGTTCAGAAACAAATGGCATTAGCCTTGAAGGCTGTGCAGTCCTACCTTCCCGGTTATGAAATGCGCAACCTTTCATTGCCATTCGGCGTTTTCGCCAAAAATCCGAAGTTGGAGATATCAGGCTCCCACGAAGAAACGAAATACCGCCACAGCTCGATCGTTTTAGTCGGTTCCGGTTCGGTACCTTCTCCATTTTCCAAGGACTTTAATCCCTTCCGACTGGAACGCATTCAAGCCGGTGACACGCCATGGGGACCAAAAGCATATGTGGAACGGTATAAAAAGAATCCTTCCCTGAGATACGTTAGCGATGGCAATGCCAGAACAATTACAGTGCCAAAGGGTGCTGAAACCAACATCCCCGCTACCCTTGCAGCTAAGTACAGGGTATTGTCGGTCGAGCCAGTTGGGGCCGGACAATAGCAGTTGATATCTCTGACTCGCCTTTACATGCGGCTCACCAATACAATCAAACATGGAACAAGCTCGCGTACAGATTGCGCGAGCTTGTTTGTCTATTTACCTGCACTTTACTGTGCCATCTTCTTTTCATATAGATGCTGGTCAACCCCATCATCACCAGTACGCACATAGCCAAGTTTTTCGTAAAAATGGTGATTGCGCGTTGCCACCATGGGCGTATCCAGATTCCAGACTTGAGCATCAGGGAGTTCATTTTCCAAGAAATTGACTGCCTTTGTACCCACGCCCCGGTTTTGATAATCCGGATCGACATAGATCCTTCCTAGATTGTAATGCCCGTTCTTTGATCTGAAAATGATAATTCCGCCGATAATCGTATCCTCATCGAGTATTTTGTAATAGATTCCCTGTTCCATCATATCTAGTTGAAATTTGACCGAATCATAGCCTGGAGGGCCTCCGTTCGGCTTGCCAAAGAATCTTCTGGAATCGTCGTCAAAGGTTTTAATTTGCACTTCGGTCAGTTGTTGCGCGTCAGCGCAAGTCGCTTTTGCGAATTTGATCATAGGTTACTCATCCCTTCCCCTCTGGTAGAAGAACTCGCGCGCAGCGCAGCGCATCGTCGGCGCTTCGGGCGCACATCGGCGGCACATCGTCGGCAGTATCTTCTCCGCCACTATCCTAAGGCTTTCCGCAGGGGAAAGGTCAATAGTCACTTCTTGGACACATTTAACAAACTCAGCCTGGAAGATCCGGATTGTCGGGACGGTATCATCCCAAATGGCATTCTGCAGTCATTCCATTGTCGACCAATTCAATCTCTCTGTCTCCCTGATAAGCATGTCTCACATCATAGCAAACCCCTAATACCCGCGTCGACATTCTGATTAATCCTTGATACTTTTCGGAGTCCTCATCAATTGTAATGTTGTGAAAGGTTTCAACTAAGCGCTCAAGGTCGTGAGTCGCCATCCAAGCCTATGAAGTCTGGCTGAACTCGATGCTCCCGGTGATGCTCGCAGTTCGAGCCCAAGGAAGGATAAAACCGCTCAGGATCCGGGCCTCGTACTCAGGCCAGTGACCCTCGGTAATGTCAACTTTTAGGAGCGGGAAAGCCCAGTACTCCAGAGTCTTTCTTTTCAAGGCCTGCGAATCACTAAAGAATTTGGCCATTCCCGATTTCCCTTTTCTGTTCCTCTGTTGTTGATAAGGAAATCCCTCGAGCATTGCCGCTACGCGCTCACCCCATCCATTCTTTCTGGCTGCGTCAACTCTCTTGATTACAATTTCGGAATCACCATCCAGAAAAACCATTCTGGCATCTGTTTGTTCAAAAACCGCGGCGATCCTACTGAAGAATTGCATGACTTCTTCTTCTGGAGTCGTAATCGCCATCAAATACTGGATATGATTCATCAGCGAGTTATCAAAGATGTGGATCGCATTATCGTCCTGGTTGTCGAAGATATATTTCCGCCATGCTGTAAGGAGCAGCTCTTGCGTCGCACTGCTTTGCACAGTATTGTCTTCCCACAAATCGCCAAAGATCGCTGTGTCCTGCCGATACTCGTCATTTAAGACAAATTTGGCGTTTCTGTCTGCCAAGCTGCCGCAGATCTTTTCCACAAATGTTGTCTTGCCTGAACCCGGCTGGCCCTCAATCAGTAACAGTTGCATGGATGTTGTCTCCTTATATATGTCCAATTTTTAGAAGTATCTTTATGTTGACAAGGGTGCCACACTCTTATATGATTTTGTCAAATTAATCGAAAATTTACTCGCCTGCAGGAATAAGCGGATAACCGTCACGGTTGGGTGATTATTGCTATGGCAAAAAGAAAGCGGGCTCTTTCAGAAAAGTATCCACCTTCTGAGCCATGCGGTTGTGAGACATGCCTGTCTTATTGCCGCCGACCCGGCTGGTGGACTGTAAGAGAAGCCAACATGGCAATAGGCGCAGGATATGCCAATCGCATGATGCTTGAAATCGCGCCCGAGCTTACTTTTGGTGTCCTTGCCCCGGCATTCCGCGGATGTGAGAACAGCATTGCATTACAGGAATTCGCTCATTGCGGCTGCTGTTTTTTGTCGAACGGCTTATGCGAACTACATGGTACAGGTTTTCAGCCGCTGGAATGCCGCTTTTGCCATCACGACAGACTGGGCCTGGGGTCCAAATGTCATGCGGATCTTGAAAAAGAGTGGCAAACCTCGGCTGGGCAGGCTTTGGTGAAGAAATGGGTTCAGCTTGTAAAATCCAGCCGCGGGTCAAAGATCAGCATGTCTTCCGGCCAGACATCCGACCAGTAGCCTCGGGGGCCCTATTTGTTGCGTAGCTCCTCAATGTACTTGTGGGAAATCCCCCCGAAGTAGTTGTCGGGTGTTAACTCGTAAAAGCCAAGATTGATATCGTTGCAGGCGACCATGGTGTACTTATGGATTTCCGCAATAATAGCGGCCGCCAATTTGGCTTTTAGCTCCAAGCTTCTACCAGTATACATATTGACCTGTACAAAGACGAAATTAGCATCTCGCGTAGTATAAGTAGCCCGATGACTGGATTCATAAAGCAATACTTGGCCGATTTTCTCGTCAATGCCAAGGACCGACGGAATAAGCTCACGAATTGATTTCGCAAGCCTATCTTTACCATCATTATCAATGGACGTGCCAAGATGAATTATTACTTGCGGCATGACAGTATCTCCCCTAACAATATGACTCATTTCTTAAGCCTAGACAGATGACACCTCACCACTCATGCTTCATTTTTCTACCATCACCATTGTTTTCCTGCTGTTGACATTCTGAAAACCACTATTTCGCCGCATCCCATGCAAGACGCGGGGACGGTTCATGCGTCTGCAGGCAAGACGCATGAACCGTCCCCACGTCTCGTCGGAAAGGTATTTTCTCGCTGCTGGAGAATAATTTGCCATAAGAGGCACTGGAGCATCATGATAAATAGATAATGCCTTAAACTTAACGCGGGAGGGATATATAGTGGGAAAACCCACCTCCTTTGGCAGGTCAATCAGCCTGCGGATAATCATCATCGCCCTATTGGTCTTAGTGCTCTTGATCCCGATTTCCATGGTTACGGGCCTCATCCATGAGCGCCAGCAGCGCAGCAGAGAAGTAACGGCCGAAGTAACTGCCAAGTGGGCTGACACTCAGCAAATTGGTGGCATTGTGCTGACACTGCCTTATCAGAAACATTGGAAGGACTCTGACGGAAAAGAGCAAACAAGCGTCAGTTATGTTCAGTTATTACCTGAGTCTCTGAATATCAAGGGTAGCCTAAATCCTTTTGAACGGCAGCGTGGCATCTACAAAGTGATCCTGTATGTGGCCGAAATCTCTTATAGCGGGGCTTTCAATTTGGAAAACCTGAGCAAATGCGGCGTACCTTTGGGAGACATGATCTGGAGCGATGCGTTCGTTTCTATCGGAATTACCGATATGCGCGGCATTAATGAAGCGATGCTGCTAAACTGGAATGGCAATTCGTATCAACTGGAGCCAGGTGTCCGTCAGGGATGCGATCTCTTTGATACAGGTGTCAGTGTACCAATAGCAATTGAACCTGCAGCAGCTGAACAAAGTGTGACGCCTATTAACTTCTCTTTTGCCCTGGACTTGAACGGCAGTGAAGCCATCAGTTTCTTGCCGCTCGGACAAATTACGACTGCTGAGATGAGTTCCGAATGGGCCAGTCCCAGTTTTGAGGGCGCTTTCCTGCCTCAGACCAGGAGTATTGACAGCAATGGCTTTATTGCTTCATGGAAGATTTTGGACTTTAACCGCAACTATCCGCAGCAATGGGTCGGCAATATCGGCGGCGCAAAACTGGATGAAGTGCGGGAGTACGATTTCGGGGTGATGCTGTTCTCCCCCATTGACCAATACTCGCAGTCCCTGCGAGCTTTAAAGTACGCCATTCTCTTTGTTGGTCTGACGTTCCTGATTTTCTTCACGGTGGAAGTGTTCAACAGGCGCCGTATTCACCCGGTGCAATATCTCCTGGTCGGCCTGGCACTTTGTCTCTTTTACGTGTTACTGCTATCGCTTTCCGAACATATTGCGTTTGCGGCGGCCTATGTTATTGCCGCCTTGGCCTGCCTCGTGCTGATCACGGTCTATGTGGGCAGTGCGCTGCAAAGCAAAGTGGCTGCGCTAGCCACCGCGGCAACCTTGGCTGGCTTATATGCCTTTATGTACGTGTTGCTGAGTAACGAGGATTATGCCTTGTTAATCGGTAGCGTTGGGTTGTTCGTCATTATGGTAGCGGTAATGCTATTAACCCGCAAAGTGGACTGGTACAGGATTGAGCTGCGGCAAGAGTCGGCGGCGGATGCAGAGTCGAGCGAACCGTGGGATGAACAGTGGGATCAGCTTCAGGAATAACGCAAGGAGGGGGTGGATATCCACCCCCTTTTTAATTAGAAGAAGTATGCTATTATATATAAGCGCATAGCCGAAAACTGTTAATCTGTTAGCAATTCAAATGCTGTAGCTGTTTTCCTGGCAAATTCTATCGGATCATCAATGGAATCGAAGTGAATATAGAATAGGCGCGGCTCATCAAATAACCAGTGATTATGCAATGCTGTCACGAAGATATCTTGCTCGCGAAGGGCAGAAATGAATGGGTTGATCTCATCTTGCAGAATCACGGTTTCCCCTAAATTCAAAGTCCGCCCTTGCGCATCCGGAGATTCAAAGGAAAAAAGGGCTCCGCGTGTCAAACTGGAGCGGCTTGATCTTCCTAAGATCGTTGCATTGATGTCTCTTAGGCGTAATACGGTACAAGGGTCTTGACTTAAAATCATACCGCCTAATATCTGGGCGAACTCCTCACAAAGGTTGCATCGATCCATGTCCAACCTCCTTCGCCCTAAATATATGCCGGTTTGGTTAATTGGTGACAATATTTATGCCTGATGTGATAAGAGGTGATAAACAATGATCTCCTAATATTTATCAGCGCATGTAATCGCCATCATGATAAAGAATTGCGAAAGATCCTGGCGACCGTCTCCGGCGAAACAGCCACCGGAGTGCTGTCCAGCATATATTGAATGCCCGGGGTTGTATAGACCAGATCGGTCAGTGTCGCCACATCTTCCTGCTCAAAGCCGAGGTCGCCCATAGTCGTCGCCAAACCGACTTCCGCCAGCCATTGTTTGATTACTTCCTTGATACCCGCTTTCGTCTTGATGCCCGCTTCCGTCCGCCTGATCGGCTGCAGTATTTCGTCCAGTATCTCCTGCGCAGCCGGGTATATTGTATCCAGCACTTCCGGCAAGAGTACCGCCAAGCCCAAACCATGCGGAACGCCAGGCTTCATGGCGCTAATGGGATGCTCCAAGGCATGTCCCAGATGCAGGCCCCCGTTATCAAACGATATCCCGGCCAGCATCGAAGCGAAGGCAAGATAATAACGCGCTTCACGGTCATTCAGATCGCGCAGGATGCGCGGAAAGTACCGGAAAATCAAATCCGCACTCTTAATTGACAGCGTTTTTGAGAAAGGGCCGGCACCTTTGGCCGTGGCGGCCTCAATAGCATGCGTAAGTGCGTCCAGAGTTACATAGCGGGTCTGATTCAGCGGTAGTGAAGCCATTAAGTTGGGATCATCGATAGAATAAAGGGGGTACATTTCTTCAAAACCGATTGCCGGCTTGTAGTTTTTCTCATCAATGCCAGCCACGCCAAAATGATTGGTCTCTGAACCGGTGCCATGCGTCAAGTTGATGGCCACTACCGGTGCCGACTGTTCAGGAAAGAACTGATATTGCATCAATTGCTCACAGCTAGCCTCCGGATACCCGAGCATAATTGCGGCAATTTTCGCGGTATCGATTACACTGCCGCCGCCGATGGCGATGAACGCCTGTGTACCAAATTTGCGCGACAGATCGATGCACCGATCGATTAGAGCGGTTGAGGGATTCGCTCTTACTTCATCAAACAACAAATACTGCAACCCTTGCCGCTGCAGAAATGGTTCGACTTCCGCCCAGGCACCGGATACTTTATAGGCCATATTGTCAGTTACAACTGTTACTTTGCGCACATCCCGGAGCGCCTTGCTGGCAAAAATCTCCGGCATTTTGGTAATTGCACCCAATCCGAAGTAGATGATTGTACGACTGCGAATCTCATGGACCATATTAATGTCATTGGCTTGTTCCCACATTCCTGTCACCTTCACTTTTCTACCCGGTGCTCGTCAGGTCTCTGTAAACGCCGCATATTTCCTTAAAAAAGGCGTATTTGCGCCGGTACGCGTCCGCATATTCCGGCCGGGGTTTAAAGGTCCTGGACACCGCCACATATTGTTTAATTGCTGACTGCACTGTGCGCTGATTAACGCTGTGCTCTCCTAAAATGATATCCCCGATAATTGCTCCGTCGCGATACTGCGTACGGCAAAATTCCCGGTTACAGACATCAGCCTTAATTTGCAGCCAGCCGTCATTACTGTTGCCACCGCCCGTGGCCATCACACTGCCGCTGGACTCATTTCTATCCAGCAACTCGATGTTTTGGCGTAAATCATACGCCAACCCCTCCAGAACGCTGCGGTACATCGTTTGGAGATTGTCATCCTTAGTCAGTCCGATGAAACTTCCCGTGGCATGCTCATCCCAAAAGGGACTTCTAGCGCCCATGATATACGGAATAAAAATTGGACCGCCAGCTGGGGTCGTTTTGAGCAGACCTTCTTCCAGTTCGCTCAGAATTACCGCATCCATTGGCCGCTGCAGAATAGAGGCAATAAACCATGCAATCGTACCGCCGCTGTATGATAGCGGGAGCACGTTGATCCTTTTTCCGTCAATAACATGATCCGGCAAGTGATCAGCGGCCGATCCGTCACCGCCGCCGCCCTCGCCGACCCCGCCGCCACGGCCCCCGCTTCCGCTTCCACTACAACCGAAAACGCAGGTGGAGGTGCCGGTCATTTCCCCAATCTGATGTCCTTCATAAATACCGCACCCTAATGCTTCACAAAAAGCATCAATGCCTCCGACTACCACGCGCGTGTTTTCATCGGTCCCTAACTCACAGGCATAGTTAGCGGCTATGTCGCGTAGGACTAGCTCAGATGGTACGACCTCCGGCATTTTCCATGGGTCCAAACCGAGTCTGCCAATCGGCTCAAAGTCTTTCTGCATTCGGCGATAGGTAACCATTGTTGAAGCAGCTGATTCATCAATCAAAAACTGCCCTGTCAAGCGGCAAAGCACATAGTCCTTGGGCTGCAGAAACCTGTAAGCAGCCTGATACAGATCGGGCTGATGACTTTTCAGCCAGAGCATCTTGGCTTCATTAGCAGAAGCATTGACTGTTTCACCCAGGAGCGTGCTTATCAAGTGGGCTTCTTCCGCCGCCCTTTGGTCTTGCCAGATGATCGCTTTGCCAAGCGGGTTCCCATGTTGATCAACGCAAACCAGTGATGGAGCATGACCACTAAATACCAACGCTGCCGGCTTCATCCGTCCGCCAATCTGCGCCCGCAATTCCTTCAGACAGTGAACCGTACCCCGCAGATATTCGGCAGGGTCTTGCTCGGCCATATTATCGCGGTAATCTGTGGCATAGCCATATTTGGACCCGTAATAGCGGCCGTCGATAACCGCTCCGGCCTTGATGTTGGTTGTCCCGATATCTACACCAATAATCACAGGCTCACCCCTTCGTCTCCGTTTGGCCTGCCACCTTCCCGCCAAGTTTCCCGGCAGGTGCAAAGCTATCTAGCAATGCATACACTACCAAGCTGATACCAAACGACAATAACAGCCTATTCTCTGCCAGACAGCTAATCAGCACCCCCAACAGCCACGCCACAAATGGTTGATAATTGAATTGATGCTCATAATCATGCGCTGCTTTACAGTCACAGTCACAGTTACCGCCACCGCCACCGCCGGCCACCCGTGTCTGTCTGGGGTATTTAAAATAGAAATAATATGCGAACACAGCCAACAACGGCACAAAGATCCTTCCGATCCAGTTCAGGACTGTCAGCACACGATCATTAACTCCAAGCCAGGCGCAAAAAATGGCCACAACCCCGCCAAGTATAATAAACAGACTGCGATAGCGCTCCCGGCCGGTAACAAAATTGATTACAATGCCATATGAGTATAAACTGCGATCGTTAAAGGTCCACGTGCAAAGTAACATGATGAGTGCTGCCACAAAAATCGGTATCCCGATGCTCCCGAGAATTTTAATCAGATCAAAACCGCCGCCGCTGCCGATGCCGCTACCGCCTTCCCCGCCACACCCCGCAAACAGCCCGCCGGCGATCATGACCAGCGAATATATGACCACCCAGCCGATACCGGTGGCAATGGCCAAATCCTTTTTGGTCCTCACAAACCGGGTATAATCTGCGTAAAATGGCAGGAAGCCTATCCAGGTTAACATAACATAACTAATGCTCTGTACCAGATTGAGTTTTTCAGACAGCGGCGCCTCCGGCACTGCATTCGCATTCCCGGTAACCAATACCCTAATGCCGGCAATGATAATCACCAGTGCCACAATCGGAACCTGCAAATTGCTGCTCAGTTCCATCCCTTTAAGTTCCTTTATAGAACTTAGCACTGATATGCCGACGATCACCGTGATAATCAGCACATAATTCAAGGATGGGTATATTCCCAGGAGCGATTTGGCGACCATCTCGGTCATCCAGCCAATCCAGATTAACCCGGTCGGCAGGATCAAAAGCATAATGAGCTTACAGCCCAGCTTACCAAAGATCTTGCCATAGAGCGTCGCCGCCGGGAGCCGCCATTGCACTCCCACCCGACCGGACAGCAAAAACAATCCGGCCAGGATCGCATTGGCAATCAGGACGGCCGGGATAAAAGTCCGTAAATCAGTCAATAATCGCAGGTTAAATCCAAACATCAGATTATTGACCTGAATTAGCAGCGCTGAAATCAGAATCGTAAACGAAGGCCATTTTTTTAGCTGGGACTGAGGTACCTCAGTAAAAATCGAGTTGCCCATGATGAATTAGTCACCCTGCCCTGTGAAGAAATCAACCGCTTCCGCTCCCGGCGCTGTTAACCGGGGAACCGTCCCGTCAAAGCCGTCGGCAGTCAATCCCATTAATTTGCATGTCAGAGCCGCCAGATCAACGATCTTGGCATCAGCCATTTCCTGGTTTTGCGGAATACCGCTCCCGAAGAAAATCATCGGGATATTCATGTCGCTGTCTTCTGTGGTACCATGCATACCTTGATACTTCCAGAGCAATGCTTCCGGTATGAAAAGGTAGCCCGGCTCGGAATCCAGAATCAAATCCGGGCAGCGCTCACAGTCCACTCTCAACGCCTGAGCTTCCGGCGAGCCTTTACTGGTAATTCGCGCGACCCCTTCCTGCGCCTCAAAAAAAGTAGTCACAGCAGCGGCATCGTCTCCATTAAGCCAGATATAGGCGTTCCGGCCATCCACCACCACCGCCGCTTGATCAAAGTTATTATTCATCAACACATTGATTGGGATTGCTTTGGATACTGGCGACATGCCGTGATCTGCCAGGATCATGACGGCCGTATCGCTGAGTATATCTGACTTTTTCATGTAACTAAACAGCTTCCCGATTTCCTGATCAATCAATTTGACAGCCTGCGCAACTTCAAAGGAATCCGGGCCAAAACGATGCCCGATTGAATCTGCTGATTGAATATTGACCAACGTAAAATCAGGTTTTTCTTCCGTAAGCACTGACTTTAATGCTTCAAAAACCCAGGAAGTAGTCTTTAGGTGATAATCATAGTACTGATCATTGTTTTCGCTGTCATCCAATTGGAGGGCTTCCCCAATATAGTCCGGGTGAGCGCTCATCGTTGCCTGAATGTCGCAACCCTTTTCGAACAGCGTCAACATATTCTTCTTACCGGAGACAATCGCGGTTTTCTTACCATGCTCGCCGGCAATCTCAAAAAGGGTCTTTTGATCGATGAGGTCGGCAGAGATATTTTTCTGGCTGATGCGCTCGTTCTGATCATAATAAACATTACCGATCAGACCGTGCTGGTCAGGATAGGTACCGGTCATCAACGATGTATGAGCATTACAAGTATGAGAAGGATAGATTGTCTGGCCGTCCAGATCATAAGTGGCGTATTGCAGAAGCTGATAGAGACTGGAATCCTGATCTAAGTAGTTAAGGTATCTGGATGCAAATCCGTCCAGCACAATCAAAATCACGCGATCGCTGCTGCCGAACTCATCCAGACCGTTATCTTCCATCGTGATAGCCGGACGCCCGCCGCATGAAGCCAACAGACAGACCAGCATTAACAGCACTCCCAGATACATGGACATGGTCAGTTTTTTCATGATATGCATGCATCCTCTCCTGGCTCCAGCGGCCTCCGGTTTTGCCGGCTGGCAAAACCGGATCAAAACCGGAGGTAACGTTCTTTCACGCGCTGGAGACACAACTTACTGTTATTCGGCCGGGCCGTTAGTTTAGGAACAATATAAGCCTATATGCGATAAATGACTTTAATTAGTTTCGGTTCTATCTGCGGTTATGGCCAATAACGAAGATTTTATTTAACAAACTCAACAGTGACTACATACCAGCTCCATTGTGACGGTTTATACAGCTCTTCCAGATCAGGATACTGGTTATAGGGGAATATCATTTTTACGGGACCGCCTTCGCCGGCCGGGATCTTTTCGCCATCCTGAGAATTGGCGATATAGATAGGATAGTTCAGAGCATCCGCGGCATTGATTTCAACAGTCATCTTATCTTTGGCGATAACCTTGATAGTCGTGCAATCCTCAGCGCCAGCTTTGGTCATTAAATCGCTGAGCTTAATGCCGGCGAACAGAGCATCTTTGCGGAGATTGGCTTCCGTGACTTCTAATTCAAATTTCATATCCGCGAAGTCTTTTTCGGTCAGCGCAACTTCGGTGGTGTCATTAACCAAGGTTACCAAAGTTGGTAGGACTACTTCTGCTTCTGCTGCTTCTTCTTTTTTTGCGCCGCAGCCCGCCAGGGCTATGAGCGCCACCATCATAATCATAATGGCCAGAAAATAAGTTCTCTTTTTCATTCCAAAATTACCCTCCCCATTATTTAGACATACTTTTTAGGCCTATATTGTTCCGCTCCAGAATATGGCGAGTTAGTTTGGCTGCAATCTCCTTGAAATCGAGATTATTAATGCGTTCGATCTCCGCAACAATCTCGAAATTGAGATTGCCAGACCCATAGTAAGCGCCAGCCAACGCGCCTACCATTGCCCCGATGGTATCTGTATCACCTCCCATATTGACGCCAGTCTCAATAATCTTCATGATATTTCCGGGCTGCGATTTGGAGAACAGTGCCATGACTACCGGCACTATTTCGTAAGTCTGCAGACCAGCTCCAATATAGTCGTAAAGAATCTGGGCACACTCCGCTAAATCCCCGGTTTTTCCCAGCAGCGATATCGCCAGTTCTATGCGCTTATGCAGAGACGGTCCAATTAGCATGTTCCCCCGGCGTTCGCCTTCTTTGGCCCCGTATATGGCCGCCTCCAGAACCCTTTCCGGAGTACTGTCCTCCAGCATCGCAGTGGCGATGGCAGCGGCCATTGCAGTGGCACCGGCGATGGCCAGATTGGTATTATGCGTCGGAATGCTCATGATTTCAGCATCATCAATGGCCTTCCGGATATTGCCGGGATTGACCAAGCCCAAAGCGGGTACCCGCATGGCAGCGCCAATTGTCGCTCCGTATTTCCCCGCCTGATGTGGCGCAGTGCCAGCCAGTAATGCCTTAATCGCTTTGGCCGAACTGGGACCCAAATAGCTCTTGTTGAAGACATCTTTTTGCTTGGCCCAATTGACAATGGCGGCCACCGCTACGTCAAGATTAAAGGTACGAAACTTGAGGATCTCATCGATGATCTGCAGCGTCAGCTCAGTGTCGTCGGTAATCATACCGAACCCCAAATCTTTGTGGATATGATCAGCGGAAGGTGCTACCAGTCTATCAACATATCCGAAGTTTTTACGGATCTCTTCCGGTGTCATAAATTCGGTCGGCATCCCCATACTGTCGCCCAGAGCCAGTCCGCAGAGACACCCATAGACCTTGTCATACAAAATGTCTTTTGCTATCATAATGCATGTTCCTATCCTATAAATTTGCTGACTTCGCTTGACCTTGGCATCGCAGTTCTGGCTCCCATTTTGGTAACCGTGCAGGCAGCGCAGGCATTACCTAATTTGAGGCTCTGTTCTGCTGTAAGGCCCGAAAAAACCCCTTTGATAAATCCGGCCGTGAACGAATCCCCGGCACCGGTGCTATCGATCGCCTGCACTTTGAAGGCGTCAGCAAAGTAGCGGCACTCACCGGAATAAAAGCCGGATCCCAGCGTACCCTCAGTAACAATCAAGTTGCGCACGCCGTAATTCAGCAACTCCTGGATCGCCGCCTCTTTTTGATCTTTGCCTGCCAGGAGCTTTAGTTCCGGAAGATTGACCAGCAGGTAATCGCAATTCGCAACCAGAAGACCGATGCGCTCCAGGCCCAGACTGCAGAACAATCCGCCTGGACTATAGAAAATGGGGGTCCCGCATTGCCGCGCGCGGCGAACTGCCGCTGGAGCCACATTTTCCAGGACTTCTCCGATATAAATTCCGTCAAAGCCGGGGAAGTCCACCTGATTGATTTCATCATCCCGCTCATAGAGCGCCGTTCCGCCCAAGGAATAGATGACGCGCTCGCCCTGACTGTTTACGGCAATAAAGGTTTGCGCTGAAGACGCCTCTTTTTCAATGATTAAGTAGGATGTATCTACGCCTTCCCTGTCAAAATCCTCTTTGATTATGAAGCCTTCCGTATCTCCGCCCGCTTTGCCCAGAAATGATGCCTCCAGGCCCAGACGCTTAAGGCCTACCGCAACATTAGCGGTTGATCCCCCCGGGTACTTGTCGATCGATTGCGGGAAGACGATTTCATCAGCCGCCGGGAACTGTTCAACTTTGACGATAGTATCAACGGCTGCCGCTCCCAGGACTGCGATTCTCGCCATGATAGCCACACCCCACATCCAGTTTTAATAAACCCAATTTATAAACCTATAAAACCCCATACCCTAGTGTATAAGCATAGATTAAGAGCACCAGTGCCACCAGCAACAGGTAATTAGTGAGACGGTCCCGTAGCGAGTATTGCATCGGCTTGATAAACTTGTTCTTTGTTTTGGCGCCAAAAGCCCGCGCTTCCATAGACAGGGCAATTTGATCCCCGGTCTCCAGAGAGTTGCTAAGCAGGGGCGTGACGATCGGAATCAGCTTGCGCACGCGCTCAATGAGTTTCCCTTTATCCAATTCCATCCCGCGGGTTTTCTGGGCATCCAGCAGATGCCTGATCTGCTTCTGAATAATGGGAATGAACCGCCAAGCGGTTGAGAAGATAAAGACAAACTGCCGCGAAGCAAAACGCAGCCGCGAGATCATCTGAATAAAATCCGATGGTGATACGGTATAACCCAGAATGGCCACCGCCAGAACAACCATATAAATCTTCATGCTGGCAGCCAGGCCGTATAACAGACCGCCCAGATTAAAACCGAGCCGCTCACCGGGCAGGAGATAAAATAGAATGACCTCTTTATAATGCGAGTGTAACAGCGACGTATCCAGAGAAAAGGCCTGGATTATCATGATAAATATCACTGGAATGATAATGATCTTGAAGAACCACTTGATTTGACTCCAGGGAAATTTGGCAACTTTGCCCAAGATGACCAAGAGCCCCAGCATCACGCCGCAATAAAGCGGATGTGTCCAGAGAATCGACGCCACGATCACCAGTAACGTACCGAGCAGCAAAACCTTGGGACTGGTTTTATGCAGATATGTGTCTCTCTTTCTGTAATCTACCAGCATTGCTTTTCCTCCCATCAAGTAACAGCTTGTCATTTGGTAGGCGCATGTTCTGAGCAGCTATGACAGGCTGCTACCCCACCATCTCCCGGAATACTTGGTAGAACTCGTCCACGGAAATGATATCATCGGGCATGAAGGCAATGTTTTGTGCGATATAGGTAATGTCAGTCGGCCGCAAATAGGCTTCCTTCAATTTGTCCCGCCTGGTGAAGATTTCTTTGGGGGTTCCGTCCAAGATCAGCTCACCCTGTGACATAACCAACACCCGGTTGCAGTATCTGGTCACAATCTCCATGTTATGGGTGATAATAATGATGGTTTTGCCTTTCTGATTCAATTTCCTGAGCAAATCCATAATCCATAACGTTTCGCGCCAATCCTGGCCAGTGGTCGGTTCATCCACAATCACAACGTCCGGTTCCATGGTGATAATCGATCCCATTGCCAGACGCTGACGCTCGCCCTTACTCAGGTACTTCGGCCAGACTTCGCGGTATTTGTGAAGGCCGATATCCTGCAATACCTCTTCCACGATGCCGTCGGTATATTCAGACCCCTTATTGAGATTGCGCGGACCAAAGCGCAGTTCGTCTTCAACGCTGTCGGTAAAGATTTGCTCGTCGGGATTTTGGAAAACATAACCGACCTCTCTAGACAACTCCGCCACGCTACGGTCGGCGATCGCTCTGCCATTGACCGTGATGGCACCCGCATCAGGCTTCAACAATCCAATAATATGACGCGCCAGCGTGGTCTTCCCGGCACCATTCTGACCAATAATGGCCACAAACTCGCCTTTGTTAATGGTCAGATTGACGTCCTTCAGGTCATCGTGATCGCCCAGATAGGAATGACGCAAATGTGATACTTCAATAATGGGCTCACGCATGGGCTCGCGGCCGTCGCCAGCGGCGGCTGCCTGCTTGACAGCTGGGGCCGGGGCGGCAGCTGCGGCCGGGGTTTTGGGTTGGAATCCGCTACAGGCCTCAATTACCTGCGCCGGAGTCAGTAACGCCTTGTCAATATAATGATCCTCTTTGAGCCTCATGCTCAGTTCAATGGACTGGGGAATTTCCAGCCCGAGCTCTTGGAGCTTCCCAACCTGTGAAAAGACTTCTTCCACAGATCCCTGCAGATAAACCTGGCCTTTGTTCATCACGATGACCTTGTCGGCATGTTTGACGATTTCGCTCATTTCATGTTCAACCAGGACAATCGTGATGCCATATTGCTTGTTAATGTCCTTCACAATTGAAAATACCCGTTCTTTGCCTATGGGATCAAGCATTGAAGTAGGTTCGTCGAAAACGATAATCTTGGGCAGCATGGCGTAGACCCCACCGATACTGACACTCTGCTTTTGCCCGCCGGATAGCTCAAACGGCTTGCGGTCTTTCAATTCGCTAATCTTCAGATCGGTATAACTGCGCTCGACCCGCCGCATAACTTCCTCATAGCTTAACCCCAGGTTGGCCGGGCCGAATGCCAGGTCTTCCTCAACTGTCATCCCGAAAAGCTGTGTATCAGGATCCTGAAAAACCAGGCCAATCTTGGAAGCCATTTGATAAACCGGAGTCTTGCTGGCATCCAGTCCGTCAACTGTGATCGTACCGGTCAAATCGCCCTTAATAAAATTGGGAATAACTCCGTTAAGGGTTTCACACAGGGTCGTTTTCCCGGCCCCGGTCGGTCCGCTGATCACCACAAATTCGCCTTCGTTGATGGTGATATTGACTCCCTTGAGGACTTTACGTTTGGTCTTTTCATAATTAAAATTCACATCTTGCAGGCTGATAATGGCACCCATATTTTCACCCCATCCTTAGCATCTGAAAACATCTGAAAACGGCGATGGCCTTAAATGCTGATTACCGCCTTAATCGTTTCCTGCCGCAGAGACATCGCAAAGGCCTCTTCGATGCTCTTGAGTTCAATAACGTTAGTGACAATTTTGCCAAGCGAAATGCTATGTGATTGCAATAATCTGGCGGCCATCTTAAAGTCGTTCGGGGCAAAACCGAAACTGCCGATCAACCGCACTTCCTTATAATGAATACTGTTAGGATCAATATTGATGCGGGTATCGCTGGCCAATCCGCCGAAAATGTTGATCGTCGTACCGTTGCCCGCATAATTAAACGCCTCTTCCACTGCCTGCGGAGTCCCGATCGCGACCACGATATCGGTCAGCCCATCTGCGCCAGTCTGCCCGTCGATCCATTGCCGGAGATCAGTCTGCTTGGGATTGGCCACATGGGCACCCAATTCCCGGGCGACTGCCAGCCTTTGCTCATTGAAATCCGTCACCAGTACCTGATTGGCACCAAATTTCTTTAGTATTTCGGCGTGTATCAGGCCCATCGGTCCCGCGCCCATCACTAATACGTTGTTACCAGGCTTAAAGCCCAGCTTTCGGACAGAATTCAGGACACAAGCCACGGGCTCGGCTAAAGAAAGCTCCACCATGTTACAATCATCGCTCAGGACTACCATGCCTTTTTCGGCAACTGTTTTGGGAATCGTAATGTACTCACAAAAAGTACCGCTACTAATGCCGTCTTTGTGATTGCAGAGTTCATAGAGTTCATTACGGCAATCCGTACAGTTATGGCAAGGTACGTAAGGAGCGCAGGTGATTTTGCTCCCAATCAGGCTTTGATCGGCTTCGGTTCCTGCGTCAATGATCACGCCGCTGAATTCATGTCCCAGGATGCATGGTGGCGGAAAAAAGCGGTGTCCTTGCTTAAAGGTCTTAAGATCGGTTCCGCATAGTCCGCTATACATCACCTTGACCAGATATTCATTCTTTTGAGGCTGTGGGTCCGGAACATCCGTAAGCTCAATTTTCCCGGGTCCCTGATACATGGCTGCTTTCATCAGGATCGGCCCTCCCCGTGTACGATGTTAACAATGTCTGCGACTGTCCTGGCCGGATCATCTGATTGGAAAATATTGCGGCCGATGGCGACCCCGGAAGCCCCTTCATGCATGGCCTTGCCGATATAGTCGTAGATGCCGCAATCTTTAGGACCGCCTGCCATTACAACCGGTACTGGACAATTGGTTACGATCTCGTGATAATTCTTGGGTGTATAGTAAGTCTTGATCACGTCGGCACCATGTTCATAGCCCAGGCGGACACAGAGATCAATCAGGTCGGGATCGTATGAATTGTCGAAGTCCGCAGGTAAGAGTTCAGCGACCAGCACCAGACCATAGCGCAGACACTCTTCTCTTAACTGCTGCATGATCTCGAACATCCTGGGTTCCCGCTCATGCCCGACAAAAATCATATTACAGACGGCATCCGCACCTAGCATATTGGCTTCACCAACACTGGCGGTCAAGGTATGCAGGCCATCGGATTTGCTGGCTTTGCTGCATCCCCCGGTAACACGCATAATCAGTCCGGCCTTACCGGCGAAAAGATCATACGTTGCTCTGGCAAATCCTGGCGTCATGATGAGGGCATCCGCGCCACCCTTGATGATCTGTTGTACAATCGCACGCGGTTTTTCGATGCCGCTCACCGTTCCGGCAAACGCCCCAAAATCGAGTGCAGAAATCACAGTTTTGTGATCGTCCCTAAAAATCCGCTGCATGCGGATCGCCTTTCCTATCATAAACAGCCCTCCAGTTACATTTGGCATGTCATAATGTTATAACATGTTTTGTTAAAAAATGATGTGCCATATGATGTGCCATATGATGTGCCATCTATGGCAGCTTTTGACGCAAAAACACAACAAAAAAGTACAGTCCCAATAATACTGTACTATTGATTGACGGTGGAGTTTTCACCATCGGATTCATCGTCATCGATGTCAATATTCTTTTTTCTCTTTGAGGCGGCGGTGATTGCCTTATATGCCACAGAAGCCAGAAAACAGTTGGCAAAGGATCCAACAATCTGCGGGATCAGGATCGGAACCATGATACCCCATCCGAGCATCAGGAACCAAGGTAAGATGCATAAAGTATTCACTATGGTACCAACAATCATGCCGGCCACCAGGTTGTACCTTTTAGACACATAACCAAATGCCAGCGATGCCAAAGCCATATTCATCATGTAATACGGCACCATGGCGGCCCAGCCGGAAAATCCAGACATCAAGTTAGCGAAAAAGGTTCCAAAAGCGGCAACAATACTACCAATTTGCCACCCAAACATCAGTGATGCGAAGTAACCGGCAGTTGAATCCAGTTTGATGGAAGCTGCCGGACCCGGTATGGAGATGAAACCGCCTGCCGCAGCCACGGCAATTAATACGGCGACTTTGGCAATCGTACCGGAAGACCACCCTGATTTTTGAATCTCGGTCGGAAATTTGCGATCCCACATTTTTCCGAAAACGAATACCAGTACCACCATAAACAATCCAATCAGATATGTTACCGAGATGCCGAGTACACCCTGTCCTAACATCAAAATTCCTCCCCATGCTTAATCATTAATCATTAATCAGTCGGAGTAACCGGATTCATAGAAGGGCTGCCCATATCTGAAGAAAAAACCGGAGCGGCCACTAGCCGCTTAACAGCTCAATCCTCCCTTCGTTCGATCTGCATCTTGCATTTGTCTCCCCGGACAATATGAATGCTGTGTTCAATCGGTTCGCCATTTTTGGCGTAGCCGAGCCGTTCGACCCGCATTCCGAAACTGACTGTATCGAGTTGCAGAATTTTCATTTCAAATTCGTCAAGCAGGGTCGGCTCGAGAATTTCCTCAGCGCGCGCAATCCTGATACCATATTTGCGGTCCAGCAAATTATAGATCGACACAGTCAGATCTTCCTGCTCAATGTGCTCTACCCGATCATAAGGAAAGTTGAGCACTTCTATATAGTAAGGTTCATCGTCAATCAGGCGCAACCGTTTGATCTGAATAACCTTAGCATCCTCGGCAATCCTGAGTCTGTCGCATATATACCTGGTGGGCTTCCTGAAGCCGATATCCATCACTTTGGCAGAAGGGCGCTGATTAAAATTGAGTACTTGTTCGGTAAAGCCTTTGACACTCTCGAGGCGTGTAGCCTCATAGGGCGCGCGGACTATCGTGCCCAGACCTTTCTGACGCCTGAGGACACCCTCCTGCGCCAAATCAAGAATGGCTTTCCGGACAGTGATTCTGCTGATATTATAAAGCTGGCAAAATTCGGATTCCGAAGGGATGAGATGGCCAACCTGATATTCACCATTGCTGATTTTCTCGCGAATGATTTCTTTGAGTTGGTAATAGAGCGGTTCAAAACAATTCCTGTTTAACTCCATTTTAACCCTCCTGTAATATCAATATAACATGTTTATAACAAGTAGTCAACGATGGGATCATTTGCCGGCGCATCCGCAAGGCTGTTTTCCGGTACCCGGATGTAGAGGCAAAAAGCCCGTCGGTGAGCGGCAGGCGGTTGAGCGATATTCTCAGTCACTTCTCTGGTACATCGGCAATTTTGTGCTTTGCCAGAAGGGTGTGAGTGACGCGCACCGTTCTTTGTGATACATTTGGGATAGGCGGAATTGGGGGTATGTTAGTTGGATAAGAAGTCGAAAGTCAATCGCGCCCCGTTGGCGATTATTATACTGTTGATTGTCGTATGCGTCGTCGCCGGCATACTGGCGTTTCCCAAAATACGCGAGGCTTTATCCAATAAGGCGCCTGACGATAGGACGAGCGCCGCCATCACAATGCGGAAAACAAGCAAGACCTATCAATATGATAACACGGAAATCATGAAGCTTACAATCGATTACCCTGAGATTACGTCGGCAAATAGCCCGGAAGCTGCGGAGCATATCAATGAGGAAATAGCACTGCAGGTGGACGCGTTTGCCAAAAACGCCGACGAGTTATATCAGGAGGCCATTGAGATTTATGACGACTTTCAGAAAGAAGGCTATCCGTTTCATCCCTGGGAAGCTTATCTGCAGTTTCAGGTAACTTATAACGCTCATGGTTTGTTAAGCTGGTATATCGATCGATATCTGTATTCGGGCGGAGCCCATGGCAATACACTGCGCAGTTCTGCAACCTGGGAATTAGTCCAGGGCACGCTGCGCACACTGGACACTTTTTACGAACCCGGCGCAGATTATCAAAGTTATATCCTGGAAACAATCCTGAAGCAAGCCCAGGATAACCTGGCGCAGGAGCCCTATATCTATTTCGAAGAATACCAGAGTTCAATCAAGGAGTGCTTTGATCCTCAGAGTTTTTATCTGAGCCCTGACGGGTTGGTAATCTATTACCAGCAGTATGCTATTGCGCCCTATTCCACCGGCATTGTCGAATTCACCATTCCTGCTGAAAACAACTGATGGCACCCGCAGTGTCGCCAAGCACCGGAAAACCGCTAATTCAACCAGTGATGAATTTTAGAATTCTGCGCGGTTTGGCGTAGGGATTGAGCGTCAAAACACGCTCGATAATTTCGGCGATGGCGTCATCTTGATTAAGCTTAGCAGCTTTCTCAAATACCTCTGCGCCCCAAAAGCTTTCAGTTGTGCAAAAAACGGTTGACGACCAGCCGTACTCGTCGCCTTTTGCAGAGATTTTCCGCTGCCGTCCGCACATTGTCAGATACATTTTCATCTGAAGCTCAACTAACGCACTATCGAATTTGGATTTCTCATCTTTCTCAAACCCTGCCAGCTGCTTCATAGCATGCAGCGGCAGCGTTCCATAATCCTGCGTGGCACTGTAAATGCGCTTGGCATGATTACTTATGGCACCGTCTTCATATTCTTTTTCCAGACTCATATTGCCGCGGCGCGCAGCGATGAAATATGGTGCCCATTCTTTTGTGATATAACCGCTCTTGTTGAAAAAGCACTTCGTATAAGCAATGTCGTTACGCTCTTCCAATACGCGCATGCGCCATTCCCACGGATCGGTTTCAAGATCGCCGGTGTGCCATCGCACAGGCGTTTCATAGGGCGGCTCTTCATCCCAACTCCACGGAATCAGCGCAAATATCCCGGAATTGTTGCCACCGCCCAGTGAAAATCCCGCTTCCAATAGCGCATTCACAAAGTCGGCGTAGTTTCTGATCGGACTATGGTTCAATCTGTTTTCTCCTTTCCGCAACTGCGCGAATCAACCGAGTGCGTCGCCTCCATAGTTACTTGCTGTTACTCTTATGCACCGATAAATTCCGATTCAGCGATTAATGGTTTCCCGTCAATATACCGCCACTGTCTGACCAGATGAATCTTAACTCGTACGACAATTTCATCTTCATATGCGGAATACCTCTCAAAGGAGCTCGGATGTTTTTCCTGATAGGCCTGCGCAAAGAAGGCGTTTTGCTCTGCTAATGGATGACCGCATGTTGTCGCTGTTCCCTCAATCTCAAGGTCGCCGACGCACAATGCCACACGCGGATTAGCTGCAATTTGATCCATTTTCAGCGAATCATAGCCTGTCTGAAAGTAAATATCCAGACCGACGTTGATATGACTCATTGGGCGGATGGTAACGCGGTTATCGGCGCAAGTGGCCAGCGTCAGTACTTTTTCCTTTCGTAGTATGCTGATGATTTCTGCGGCGCTAATTGGGCATGTTTCGAATTTCAACGTATCTCTCTCCCTTCACACCTCATCTTAGCATCATTAACATGACAACAGTCTGTCGTGTTAATCTTTGTGGATTCCCGGTTGCATGAAAAAAGCCGCTATGAAGGCTTCACGCCTCTCATAGCGGCCCGGGATAAGTGTACTTGCGCGCTCCTTGCGCGCTGCTATTGCTCTTTTCTTCTGATTGGTAACCCGTATTCTATTTTGTTTTCATCGAAGCATACTTCCAATTCCGGACCATTATCATGTTCATATAAACTATTATTGGGTAGCCATTCTGCCCAGGCATGCATCTCGCATTCCATTAATGCATTAATATCATGGCCGTCACAAGTAAATATGGCCCATTCGTATGGCTTAACTCTATAGACTTCATATTCTCCCTGATTTGATATTTCATCGGTTTCTACAGCAATATAGAAATAAAAGCTTCTAACACTCGGGTCTTTTTCTGTACATGATAACCCTAAAATTGCACTCTTGGTCTGACTGCTTTTCTTCATGGTATTGAATTTTTTTATCTTTTCGATATCGCCTTCTTGATGACATCTTTTCCAGAACTCGCCGAATGCATTGTTATCAGTGCCTGGAATCCAGGTTTTTGCCCCTATAACATTAAACGCTTCTTTGCGTTCTATTCGTATTGAAACCATTCGATTCTCCCCCATTACCACAATTGCTCCCTCAGAGATTTAGGTTGTTTGCCGTCAATATCTGTAAATCCGTATTTCTGAGCGACTTCAGCCGCAATTAGAATTTTCCCTGTTTCAGAATGCCTATTGCTATCTCCGGCTAAAGCTGCCACGCATCTTCCGATAAATTGAGGAGACTCTGAATTAGATAGATCAAAACAGTCTTTATTTCTCATTACTGATTCCGTCCTTACCAAACCTGGATATAACGATATTACTGTCACGCCGTGATCTTTTAACTCAAAAGCAGTATCAGCCGTTAACCGATCTACAGCTGCCTTACAAACTCCGTAGGCAACATTCGACATATGTTTCCTGCCTGCATAATACGAAATGTTTACAATCAGGCCATCATTTTGGTTAATCATAATCGGCGCTGCGAAGGCACTGGCAACATACGTTGACCTTAATCCGACAGTTTGCATATCATCCCAAAGAGAGAGTGGTTGTTTCCAAAAAGGGGTTTCAAATATGTATTCTTCTGGCTTGGTAACTTTGGCGATATTTTCGTACCCTGCCCAGGCATTATTAACAAGAATATCTATTTTGCCTCGCTCTTTTAAGACCCTGTCAAATAATGCTTTTACTTCAATATCATTTCTATGGTCGCATCTGATTGGAATTCCTTTACCGCCAATCTTATTGACCTCTTCCGCAGTCTCGTTTATAGTTCCCGGCAACGGAACAGTGGCATCCTCTTTCTTGACCGTCCGTCCCGTAACATATACTGTTGCTCCAAATTCCCCTAACCCCAGAGCAATTCCTTTTCCAACACCTCTGCTCGCTCCAGTTACTACTGCCACTTTTCCTTTTAATGATTCCATAAATTTGTCCCCCAATCAATTTGACCCTTTGCTGCGCGAAAAAGCCGCTATGAAGGCTTCATGCCTCATAGCGGTTCCCATGCATCCAATCCAAGAATTCACTACCCATTTATATATCATAATGCGAGTGAGGGTTTTTTTCTGGTCTTTCCCTGCTTTTTGAGGGCAAGGCGATGAGCGCTCTTAAATGGCGCAAATCCCCATTTCCCGCATGAAGCGCTGAGCTTTTGCCCGCCCGGCGCACCACCTTTTCCGCGATGCCAGGATTTTGCACTTTGCCTGACATTGGCCGGTTGCGGCAACAAACAATGCAATCTGACCGTTATAATCGATCCGGTCGATGCGGGAGCAGTGGATCAAGTGATCCTACCGCTGGCGAAGCTCTTCACATCCGGCGATACGGTGCGGCTGACCGCCGTACGTGGAACTCTCGCATCCAGAAATTCTTGGCTGATGGGAGCTTCCTGGCTAAGTGGGGCTCCAAGGGCAACGGCGACGGACAGTTCCTTGCCCCGAGCGGCATAGCGGTGGATGCCGCAGGAAATATCTATGTGGGAGATATGGGTAATCACCGCATCCAGAAATTCAGATGGATGGATTGATTCAGTACAGAATCTGAGGTAACCAGTCTATACTTTTGATGTGGCATTATTTCCATTATGCCATAAACGCCTTGGCTACGCAAAAATGCCGCTATGAAGGCTTCATACCCCTCATAGCGGCCTGAGAAAAGCCGCTCTTTTGTGCTTACTCCCTTGCGGCCTTGCGCGCTACTATTCAATCATAGTATTAGACGCGCTTCACCGGGATCCAGACATAACTCTTGTAATCCGGCTTTGACATATCGCCGCACTCATAAACCTCAAGTTCCGGGCCTTCTGCGTGTTCATATCCGCTGGACGGGAACCATTCGGAGAAAATGCGTTTCCACACATCCTGGATCGCGTCCGGTATGGGACCGACCGCTTCAAAAACAGCCCAAGTCAATTTCGGAATCTCAAGCGTTTCCATCCCCTGTGGAATAGCGCCGCCTTGATAGGTAACGGCGGAATAATAATCAAAACGCTCATCTTTCATGTTTGCGCAGATACCCATAATGCCCATATCATCGGCACACATCTTGCCGAGCAGATCAAAAGTACCGTCCTGCCCGCACTGACAGCAAAACTCGGGGATGATTTTGAAGTTCTCTCCGTTCACGCTGGACACGGAAATCTTTTTGCCAACGACGGTAAACGCGTCTTTTTCGACAAACTTGTAGTTCATGACCTTCGCTCCCTTCAACGTTACCTGAACTGAAAGTTTACCAATGGATTTGAGCGGCGCCGACAGTTTGCGCGCAGCTGACGGCGTAATCCCATGAAATTGCCGGAACGCTTTCGTAAAAGACTCATGCGTTTCATAACCGTACTTGAGCGCCACATCGATGACTTTGGCATCGGAGAGCGCGAGTTCGCTTCCGGCAAGCGTCAACCTGCGATTACGGATGTACTCTCCTACGGTAAACCCCGTGAGCATATTAAACATCCGCATAAAATGAAAGGTTGACGAGCCCGCCTGCCTGGCGATTGCGTCGACGTCAATCGGCTCGAGCAGGTACGCTTCCATAAAGTCAATCGCGTTCGACATCCCTTGCATCCAATCCATGAGTTCACTTCCATTTGCATATATCATAACGCGGGCGGAGGCTCTTTTCTGGTCTTTCCCTGCTTTTCGAGGGCAAGGTGGTCAAGACTTCTTCTTAATAAAATTCCTGACATAATTAAAGAGCTCGAGTCCAATTTCTATACTTGGTGATACCCAGGTAGCAACAGTTTCATTAAAGTTTCCTTTCCACGGAAACACCGTCGGCGACGCGAAATAGTAGCCTTCTACCAATTCCATAGAAAAGTCAAAGGGTTCGCTAATTGAAATCACATCTTTTTGATCAATCGTTTGGATGGCTTCTACCACTTCTCTCTTAATTATTTGATAAGTTTCGAGCGGGGATGGCTCCCATCCTTCTTTTTTGTTTTTAACTGTGATACAAGCGACATTTTGCGAAATTTCTTTTGCTTCTTTATGAGAAGCATTACATCCAATATTAGCGATATATTTAGTACCGCAAAAACTCAGGGCCATCTGTCCAATCTCGGCAATATGCATATTGTTAACTAATACTGCCTTAATTGGTGGTGTTTGAATAGTATGTGGAAAATACGCCCAGGGTTCTCCACTTCTCGCATGCTGTCCTACCGTAATCAGGCCAAACGGATCAGATTCAGCCTGACCTCTTATTCTACGCCAATCAAACTCTCGATTGGGCGTGTCAAATGTTCTTACATTACTGGGAAGTTGCTCGAGAATCACATTGAATTCTGCGTCTCCCGCAAAATGACCATCATAAAGTAAGATTTCATCAATACCACACTCTGTGGCCGCCTCACATACTGCCAATATGTCGCTGGTCAAGCATTGTCTGCCCACTTCTCTCCAAAGCTCTGAACCATGATATACCGCTCCACGATTGCTTTCAAATATTCCGCTTGCGCCTTCCATATCTGATAACAAGATGAGTTGTCTCTTCATTGTGCCCTCCTAAATTTATGCGATCATTCAAGCGACGACCTTATTACGCGTATTTAAATTATACAAACGGTCTTGTTTTTGTGGTGGCAGAGTACATTATCAGGTTTCCTTCAGTTACCATAATTAAAACCGCCGTTCTCCGGCGGTCTAGGGCCAAAAACAAGATGGTTCAATCTATCCTTTAAATGCTATGGCGTCAAGTTGAAAATGAAGCCCATCTTGTCCGCCAATGTGTGCAAAGTTTGTTTGTATGGATTTTCTGGCTGGATACTTGCCATTAAACCTTTCTTTGATCACTTTTTCCATCACAGGTATGTTCCAAACATCTCTAAACAAGCAATCCATTTTTACGACTGATTCTAAAGTTAATCCAATTGATTCAAGCCGTCTAGTTAAATGGTCAAACGCACCATTAATCTGATTTTCAATGGGCTGCCCAATATTTCCTACACAATAATTGATAAAAACGAAATCGCCAGCCTCAACAATACCAGAATGTGCCCATTCCTCACTTACATCACTTCTTATAATCTCTCTCATGAAAATCTCCTCCCCGCTATTTCTATCATATGAGTAGTGACAAGGCTCCCAATCCCAGCCCGCTAAATCCGCGAAGTATCAAAATTCATCACCCAATGTCTTTGCTCCTAGTTTACTTTCCAACCATTGGGCATCTTCCCGCCCGGCCATATCGGTAAGCAAATCAAGCAACTGCGCTGTGGAGACTATTTGATCCTTCAAGGCCGCCTGCAGGAAACTTGCAAAAGAACCTTCCCGGTGATGTTCCATCCGTGTCTCTAATTCATATAGAACTAACGGACCTTTATGATAAAGCACCTGGTAAGCAGCCTCATTATTCCGGTCGAGCCCCAAAATGCCGGGAGTATTCGCTGCTTTACCACGCTTTTGGGCCAATATGGACTCAAAGACATCTGCGCCATAGAAATCGCGCATTGCCATCAAAGCGGCATACTCAGCAAAGGATTCGTTCAGCCAATCCTCCCAGCAATCTGTTGGGGCGCGGTACCACCAAAGATGAGCAATTTCATGGGCAAACCAGTGAAAGTAGTATTGTTCTTTCTGACAATAATCTGCTTCGCTGATTTCCGACAAGACCATCATGCCCGGCCGGACATAACCACCACCCTCGCTGCGCGGAGCAAGCATGATTCTTAACCCACTATCCATTTCGCTTTCCTGGCATTGATATTGCCCTATAAAGTAATCTGCCAGTTTGTCAGCTGTATCCCGAATTATGCCTGCAACGGGTTCATGGTTTCGATCAGTATAAAACACTTCAGTCCGTCCGGCAGAACCGGCTGAACTACTGAAAATTTGTGGAGCCGCCAGTAACACAATGTCGGAGACAGGCTGCACGCTCCTGACAAACCAGCATGCGCGCCCATCAGCTGTGCCCTTCGTGACCGTGCCAGAACTGACTAAATCATAACTTGCAGGACTCACAGATATAACCAGCTCGTAAGTGAATAGCGCATTTCCTGTTGGCAGAGGAAACCACGGCGCATATAGCCCAAGTTCGACCCATTCAGGTGTAAGGCGGTTGGTTTCCCATTCAGTAATAATACCAAGACAACCACTGTAATTAATTGAAAAACTGACCTGATCATCTTGAGAAACAGGGTGCTTTAGCTTTATTTTCAGGGCTACCGCTTCTGTCATCCACGGCATTGTGACCTCTCCGTTTTCGCAGACATATGAATCAATATTAGCCCCACACAATTCAGTAATCTTCAAATCTCGGTGTAACCAGAATTCAAGAGTTGAAGCATCGCAATTCACATGAAAATCAATATTGCCGGTGACAGACAATTTGCCGGTCAACGGGTCCAGTTTCACATTTAACTGAAGAAAAGTGTGCTCGCTAGACAAATCATAACCTCCATTCCTCTGGCCTGAGCAGTTACGGCGCAAGCTCTACTGCGCAGCCACTGCCGCGCAACCTCTACTGAGCAACCTCCGCCGCACAACCCAGCGGGTACCTAGGAATGCATCCGAGAATGGCACCAGCAAAAAATCAGCTAACACAGATTCGATATTTGCGGGTGTAATCCCTCCAACGTTCTCCAGTGTCTGCAATGGGTAAAGAAGCCAGTAATCACATGGAACCCGAAGCTAAACCAGAAGTCGCCGTTGAGCAAGCAATAACTAGCAGCATATCTGTAGCTGTTCCTCCTGCGCAAACAAAACCGGATCGTATCGATGAAAAAAATACCGCGGAATCGAGAGAAGACCAGCTCCCACCCATGACGAACCCCGAGGAGAGCTTTTACGATGACGAGTATGTTAGTGAACAACACGGATTCTCGTTTATAATCCCTCAAAAATGGATGGGCAGAGTTGCTATTACTGAACTTGAAGAAGGTGTGAAGGTGTGCTATAATTCCGAGCAACCGGTTTCGACTGAGTACGGAACTGTCGGACTGTTATTTACCATATATAAACGGTCAACTGTATATGAGGATCATTTCGATACAGTTGGGAAACCTCGGTATTTAACTGTTGGCGATGTTGAATACGTTTTTGGGGGGCCTACTGATATTAATTTCCCGGAAAACCACCCCGAGGTGGAGTCCTTCCTGGAGTTTGGGGATGATATTCAATCGGTTCTCGACACTCTGAAGATCTTGGACTAGGCAGCGCAATGTGAAACAGCCCAAAAACCTCACGCTGAGTGCGTTGTCTTGATGTCGAGGGTGCAAATAACTGAGATAAACAGGAATAGTATTCAACGAACTTAGAAAGGTGAAGACTTTGTTATGAAAGATAATTATTATGCACAAAACCTAAATGCACAAAAACTCTACCATGTATATCAAACAAAGCATGAGAGAATAAAGCAATACTTAGAGTCCGAAATTTCTTTTGTCAGAAAAAACCTCTGTGGAATGGAACGTATTTTGGAATTGGGGGCAGGGTACGGACGCATTGTAAAAGAATTGGCGCCTAGTTGTAAAGAGATTATTGGCATTGATATTTCTGAGGATAATGTTATGTTTGGGAAAAACTATCTTGAAGGAATATCTAATGCAAACCTAATTGTCATGGATGCACATAATCTTAAACTTGAAGGCTTGTTCGATGTAGTGCTATGTCTGCAAAATGGATTATCAGCGATGAAAGCCGAGCCAATCAGTTACATAAGCAAGCTTATGAATCTGTTGGCAAATGGTGGAAAAGCATTCTTTAGTAGCTATAGCCCGCAATTTTGGGAACACCGACTTACATGGTTTCACGAACAGGCAGATAAAGGACTGTTATGTGAAATTGATATGGATAAAACGAAAGATGGAGTCATCGTGTGCAAAGATGGTTTTCGAGCAGTAACTCATTCGCCAGAAGATATGGACACGTTTGGAAAGGCATCTGGTTTTTCATATGAGGTAACAGAGGTTGATAACTCAAGTGTTTTCCTTATAATCACCAAAGACACCAAAGTGCAAGTTTAATTGCCTTACAACATTTGTCAATCCTTATGGTTTAGGCGGCCAAACGCCGAATCTTTCCACCACGATGTGCAAAGTCTGTTTGTATGGATTTTCGGGCTGAATACTTTCCGTGTGGTTGAGGGTGCCTGTCAAGTAAATAACTTTCGCCCCAAAAAATCTGAAAACCTGCCTATAACTTTTTGCAGAGGACCTAAATGAATATCGTAATAATAATCAGACGTAAGCCAACCTTTCTCTTTATAATAATCATAATCATAAAGCCGTAAATCTGAGCTTTGAAGCCCTGAACGTGTCATTCTAAATGTCATTATCTTATACAGCGAAGGTTTGGCCAATTTTTCTTTGTTAAGCTTTTTATCAAATCGTCCTGCTAGGTTCATAATATTGGCTTTTAGTTTTTCAAGTTGTTTTTCTGGTATTGGCTCAGGGGTAATAACGGTTGTACCCTTAAGCACATCAAAACCTAAATTACGCCCTACACTTTCAAGATATTTTTGAACTTGCTTCCCAAAGGGGATAAACTGTGTTCCAATAGCTGTGAAGGTTTTTTTGAAAAACCTTGGTCTATGATAGATAAATGCAATCCTGTCAATGAAATTTTTCATACGTCCTGAAATGTTAAACGCATAACTTGGACTTGCAAAAACAACACCATCTGACTCTTCCAGTTTTGCTATCAGCACATTTCGATCATCGTTATAAGGGCAGAATTGTTCGCCTTTATCAAAACATAACTTACACCCACTGCAAAGCTCAAGATTATAGTCGTTCAGAAAGACGTACTCAAAATCAATATCCCGGTATTTTCTTAAGTACTTTTCAAATTCCTGAACAGCTAAATAAGTTCCTTTTTTTCGAGCACTGCCAATAAACGCGGTTATTTTTTTCACAGTCAACCTCCTTATAGCCCATCGTGACCCGAAGCGGCAATGCTGGGATAGGTTGCTTAATTGTGTGACTACTTAGACTCTCCTGCCATTGCTCCTTTAAGCGCATTTTCAATCCCCTGCAGGTACGCCTTGGAGGTAAGCGTTGCACCACTAATGGCGTCAACCTGTAAGGACTGGGCTTCAATCACCCTATTAATCAATGTGTTTGTGAATTCCGGCTTCTGATTCTCTTTACTTTGCAGAAACTCGACTTTGGTGACTCTGCCCGATTCCACTCGGGATAGTTTTGGCATGCCGATCGCCGCACCAATACCAATCGCGGCCATTATTACTAAAGTTATGGTCCATCCAATCATTTTGCCTGTCCTCCGTCCTTTTCTTTCCTTAACCTTTTTGTCTTTCAAATAAACCACTCCGCTCTTCGGCTTTTCTGCTTTTCTATAGATAATATTGACGTTGATTCCTTTCTGCGCCACAAAACTGTCTATTAGCCCTGGTGTGATATGCACCCGCAGATCCGCAGTGATCAGGATAGCTTCAATTCCCGGAACGGTTCCAAGCAATGATATTCCCTGATGTAATCCAGCTACAAACAGGGCTGTCGAAAGCGCATCCGCAACCATCGAACTGTCCGCCACCACGGTTGCACTGATGAGTCCGGATTCCGAAGAGTATCCTGTGGCTGGGTTTATAATATGATGATATCTCTGACCATCGCTGCCAATGAAGTATCTCTGATAATCACCTGATGTAACCACCGATTTGCCTGCTATTGAAACCGCACCAATAAGGGCGTTTTCCTGCCGGGGATGACGTATACCAACCCTCCAAAAGGAACCGTCAGACTTTGTTCCGATCCAGCCACATTGCCCCCGAAGTTAGTAAAAGCTGATTTAATCCCGGATGCTGCGAACACTTCCAAGATTCGATCCGCGGCATATCCCTTGCCCACTCCACCTAAGTCAATTGATTGGCCGGGCTTTTTGAGCGCTACTGTCTTTTTACCCGGTACAAAGACGATGTCACGATAATTGACCAGGGGCAGAACACTATTGATTATTGTGCGGGGCGGAGGCTTCAGATTGGTTTTACAGCCGGCCCATAAATCGATTAGCGGCCCAACCGTAATATCAAATAGGCCTCCCAGCTGCTTGGAAAACCCCACTGCTTTGGTAAGGACTTCATAAGTCTCTATGCCAACGCCATTCCCCCACTCCCCGGCTGAGCGATTGATCCCGCTTATTTCGCTGTCGGGCCTGAATCTGCTTAACAGTTCTTCCAATCTGGTGGTTTCGGTGTTGGCGGCCGCCAGTGCCTCCGTGGCATTCTTCCCGTAGACTTGGTGGTTGATGACCGTGCCCATCCCGAATAGGGCAGATTCCGCAACCATGGCATCTTTCATTTTTTTGCTTCCTGTTCATCATTTAGCAGGGTTGATTCGGGGTTGGAGGGGCCCGAGCCTTTCAAACCGTTTATAACAAACTCGGTCACGTATTCCAGGATTTGCGGAAAGTACTGCAGCCCGATTTCTTCCTTGTGTGTATCAATATTGATTATGGCGCCAAAGATAGCCATGATCATCTCCGCGTCAATATCACCACGGAATTTACCTGCCTCTTGCCATTTCCTCACTACTTCTATGAAGCTGTCATATAGGAAATGTGTGGCTTCAACCCCGTTTTGCTCCCGGTATACGCGCTCAATCTGGTTAAAAACGTCTCTGTTGTACCACTCCCGCAAGATGGGGTTTGCCAGCATGCCTTGAGTATTAAGTAGCATCATCTCCCGGATTACTTTTCCGGGTTGTTCATCGAGATCAATAGAGGCCAAGACGTGCTTTTTCAGCTGCGCGTTTTCTGCCAGATAAATCTCCATAAAAAGTTGATCTTTCGATAAGTAGTAATTGTAAAAAGTACCTGTCGCCACCCCGGCCAGCTTTGTTATTTCAGCAACATTCGTATCCTTAAACCCTTTGGCGCTGAATAATTCTCTGGCGGAATTGTAGATCCGAATTCTTTTGTCGTTCATAATTGTGGTTTCCTCCTGCCAGCGATTTGAGAATAGGAATACCTCGCGCATTTTACCCTAAAATGAGTGGCTTCATATTACCGAATGAATAATATTTTAGTCATTCATATTTTATCATATGAAGATACTATGTCAAGGGGCAGTTAAGTGCCGTGCTCATTAATCACTCACAGAATATCATCGCCGCCCAGATTCTTGGCGGCTTCTGGCAGCGAATCCCTGTCAATGGTCATGATGCTGTCAAAGATGATCATGCCTTGCCCCCCAGTCTGATACGCTCTAAATACATATTCTGCCCGCCTTGGCTAACACAAATAAGGCATCGGCTGTAACCCATTCATTCATGCATTTCTTCGAATTACTACCTCATGATACCTTATCGGAATTTCGTTTAGGTTCAACATCCTCAGGCGCAGAGATCTCATAATACCTTGTTACTACTAACTCATAATGTCCAGCAATAGACGGCGTTATTTGGCCATGAAC
>ENA-UOOI01000660-UOOI01000660.1-fermentation-metagenome-genome-assembly--contig:-NODE-660-length-42303-cov-10.132858_pt1 | contig 42303 bp, 36 predicted proteins | sample MGYA00245779_ERZ724027 | MGnify/ENA primary metagenome ERZ724027 (study PRJEB28704, sample SAMN03018318) | fermentation metagenome | biome: anthropogenic terrestrial biome; feature: soil; material...
TCCAAATGGATTTTACTCTATCTATTCTATTTTACACAAATCTATGAACGTTCCCTGTTATGCGCAATTCTGTTTGTTAGATTATTGAAAATTGATCTACATTCTTTTTCATTTTACTTAATTGCCTTGTATCAACGTGGTACTGTTCCCCGCTGGCGATCATATCATTTACCATGCTTTTCATCTCATTTAAAGAATGTGTGATATGGCCTTTTATCATTAATTTCGCAGATTCTGTGGCGTACATTTTTTTCATGAAAGGAACCATTACAATTTTGGGAAGGAAATAGTAACATTGAGGTTTGATTTTACTAACCGGTATTCCCCTAGCTTTGCATATACGCAGTCCTTCCCGAATTGCCAGCAGTGTCTGAACTACGACTGTTTTATCCTGGGAAAAATTAATATAATCATTCGTCTGCATAACTCCCGCAAGCAATCCCGCAGCTTCTGCATAATGGGTATAGATCCAGCCGAGTATATCCTTTGTGATTTTCGGATTCATGCTTGCGTCTGAAAATGCTTTTTCAACAGATTGTAACGCATTGGATATCGTCCCATCCTTTTCTCCTATCATAGACGGAGCGTCTGGACTTCCAAAAATGGTACAGTAAATGCCCTGTTCATCCCGACCTCCACCCATAATATGCGGAAATCCATACAATACTTTATTTCCGTTGAACCAGCTTTCTATCTCATTGGCATCGATCCAAAGACTTTGAAATATCAATACGGTTGTTTCATTGGCAAGCTTTTTAGAAAAACTTGCTATGATATTGTGGAGTCCATCTGACTTTGCACTAATAATGAATAAGTCATATACATTTTCTTTTGCAAGTTCCGAAATCACCTCTGGTCGATATAATTCTTCGGTTCTTTTATTGTTATCGCGCCCGTCAATACAGCGAATCGGAATTCCATGAAGTATGACATCTTGTGATCTTTCTTTTCGAATGAAATGAGTGACATCATAACCGGCCTTAGTAAGTTCATTTCCATATACTGAACCGATAACACCATCGCCAAGTATTAATATTTTCATTATTCATTACTCCTCTTAAATTTTTATAATGCGCACCCGCACCGACAGGCTTGGTTTCAAATATAAAATTGCCCTGTTTCCGTTTACACGCCAAAATCCAAAAAACATCTATCCCGTTCTCTCACCAAGCCCCAAAAACGCAAAACATCTATCCTGTACACTCGCGAAGTGCCGACATCAATCTCGTTCACTCGCGGACGACATCCGCCCTCTGGACTTGTTCCCGCGAAGCGATATTTGGGCAGTTTCGGGACAACGGATTTTTGCCTCAAAACCCCGAAAGTGCCAGTAATACTGGACTTTTTACACACCCGTCAATTTACCCTTGACATCAATACCACGCACTCGACGTGGGCGGTGTGCGGGAACATATCCATCAGTTTTACCTTGTCTAATTTATATCCGGAACCAATAAATGAGTTCAGGTCATTTACAAGAGATTTTGGGTTGCAGGATATGTAAACTATCTGTGAAGCATTGAAAGCTGTAATCTGTTTGATTGCTTTGGGATTGATTCCAGGCCTTGGGGGATCGAGTACTATTATGTCAGGTTTGTCCTCCAGGGTTTTTATTACGTTAAGCACATCTCCCGCTATAAAACTACAATTTTCTATATTGTTCAATACTGCATTTTCCCTGGCAGATTTCACAGCTTCCTTTACCAGTTCTACGCCTATCACTTTTTTTGCATGGGAAGACAGTATTTGTGCTATGGTTCCAGTGCCGCAGTAAAGGTCGAAAATTGTCTTTGATGAAGAATCCCCTATGAAATTTTTTATTATATCGTATAATTTTTCAGTACCACGGGAATTGGTCTGAAAAAAGGATTGCGGGTAGATTTTAAATTTCAATCCCAAAATTTTTTCAATTATAAAACCGTTTCCATATAGTATTTCAATAGAGTCGTTTTTTACTGTATCTGACAGACTGTCATTTATAGTGTGAAGTATACCCTTTAATTTGCCGCTGTAATTTAAATCCTTTAATATTTCAGTTATTTCAGTGAAATCGAAATCAATTTGCGAAGTAGTTACAATGTTTATCAGTATTTCCCCCGTATTTTTTCCTTTTCTGATTACCAGATTTCTCAGGAATCCTCTATGGCTTCGAACCCTGTAGTAGGACAGCTTTTTTTCCCTGAAATAGAGTACAGTTTTATTTAAGATGAGATTGAAATCCTCATCGACTATTTTACATCTGTCAGCATTCACAATCCCGAATGCCTTTCCTTTCATGTGCATTCCCAGGGTAAGAGGTCCACCCTTTTGTTCATCTCCAAAGGTAAATTCCATTTTATTTCTGTATTGAAATTTATCAGGGCTTTTTTCTATACCCAGGAATTTAAAATTTTTAATAGATGATTGCTGGAAAAGATCCAAAACCTGCCGCATTTTTAATTTGACCTGCATATCATAGGGTATAAACTGAAAATTACATCCGCCGCAGAGGTTGAAGTGGGGGCAGGCCGGATCTATTGCATAATTTACATTTTCAATTATTTCAATTATTTTAGCTTCTGCATATCCATTTCTTTTTTTCGTAATCTGACCTTTTATTTTCTGACCAGGTACTGAGTTTTTTATATATACTTTCAATCCATCCCTTTGTGCAATTCCCATTGCTGGGAATTGTGATTCCTCTATGGAAAATTCATATTGATTTCCCTTTTTCAATTTCCAATCTGCTCCTTTTTTGATGCTTTAGTAAATTTTTCACCTAAAGTCTTTCTGAATTTGCAGCTTCTCATTATAACAGGATACAGTACTAATACAATTAGGAACAATATTATATACATACCCTTCATATCTGCTATATAATATCCGAACAGAAGCCTTAAAATAAGGTCAAATAAATAAAGTAGGGCCAATGAAATTACAGCTGGTACAGCCGTATCTATAACTGAGAGTTTTAGATTCTGCGGTATCAGACTCTTTTTCTTATTTGAGTTTTTATCTGAATTGGTATTTTCTTTGACGTCTGAAGGTTTGATTTTGGCAGTGTCCTTTTCAAAATTATTTATCTTAGTGTCATCGGTTTTGTCTTTATTGTCCTCTTTCATGGTATCTTTAGCTTCAGGCTTTTTATCTTCTTTTTCCTCTTTCTTAGATTCTTCTAGTTTTTTCTTCTCCTCCATATTTTTACTTTTCAGTTCTTCCAAAAACTGCTTTTTTGCTTTTTCATCTACTGAAAATTTATTATCATCCTTGTTTTCTCCCATGGAATGTATGCCTCCTTCTTCTTTTTAGCTTTTACATGACAAATATATTATGCTACACTATGGCATCTATGTAAATAGCTATAAAAGATCTTTTATTATTGTTTACATATTGTTTTACAATTTTACCGTTTAGTTTTATAATTTTAGTATTAAATAATGTTGTATTCAGTTTATCAGTTTAGAGGATATTTAATTATGGATAAATCAAATGTGTTATTTTTAAATTTTTTGGATGTAATATTTTTTATAGTATGTGTAACTTTCAAAATATTAGTATATGGAAAACATCTGGAAACAGGACATATGAAATTTGTTTCACTTTTCATTCCAACTATTGCCTCGGTGATGATTATAGTTTCTATATCATTGTTTTTCAATACAGGGGCTCGTTCCAGAATGCTCTATATATTTAACATTGTAATAAGCTCCTTTATAGTAAGTGATATTATTTATTTTAGATATTTTAAGGATATAATATCTCTTCCTGTACTTGCAAATGGATTCCAGCTAGGAGCTGTAAAATCAAGTGTATCCAGCCTGATGAATATAAAGGATTTTCTGTATTTTTTTGACATTGCATTTATTGTGCCCTTTATAAATAGGTACGTCAGGCAGTACGGAAGTAATGTTTTTCCAGATTATAAGCTGCCGGTGGTTATGCTTCTTCTTTTATTTGGAGTTGTTTTGGACTTTAAAAGCTTTTATGGGCTTTCAAGGGAACAGCCCAGGCTATTGAGTACGATGTACAATAAAGTCTACATAACTAGAAAATTGGGTGTATTGAATTATCACTGTCTTGACATATATAATTCAGTTTCAGCAAATATAACGAAATTGGTACCTGATTCCGAAAAAAAGATAGATGAGATAAATACATTTATTGATAATAATAAATCGGATGGAAAAAGTTTAAAGGGTTCTGCAGAGGGTAAAAATCTTATAATGATACAGGTGGAAGCCCTCCAGGAATTTGTAATGGGAGCTTCTGTAAATGGACAGGAAATAACTCCAAATTTGAACAGGTGGGCCAGAAGATCTGAATATTTCAATAATTTTTATTATCAGGTGGCGGCAGGAGGTACTTCTGATGCGGAGTTCATGACCAATAATTCACTTTATCCGGCTTCTGCGGGGTCGGCATATTTCTTGTATTCGGGTAATAGATTTCATGCTATGCCTGAAAATTTCAAAAAAAAGGGATACAGCACGGCAGCCTTTCATGCCTTTAGGGAAAATTTTTGGAATAGAAATATAATGTATAAGAAATTTGGATTTGATACCTTCTACGGCGAGAAGAGTTACAGGGGAAATGAGATAATAGGTATGGGTCTCAGTGACAGATCTTTTTTGAACCAGTCACTAATAAAATTGGACAGCATGAAGTCTCCCTATTACGCTTTCCTGATAACACTTACCAGTCATTTTCCGTATGATCAGGTGAACAAATATGGAAATTTCGATGTGGGAAGCTTGAATGGCACTTTCCTTGGAAACTACTTAAAGGCAATACACTATACGGACCAACAGCTGGGTATGTTTCTGGATTCTCTGGATGAAAGGGGAACGCTTAAAAATTCAGTTGTAGTACTTTACGGAGATCACTATGCAGTACCTAAGGATAGGGGAAATCAGCTGCTTAAATTCTTAAACATAAATTCTACCTCCGATGTAAACTGGGAAAAACTTCAGAAGGTACCTCTTCTGGTACATTTTCCCGATGAATCGGTAAAAGGTGTAAACAATACTTATGGAGGAGAAATGGATGTATACCCCACGGTTTGCAATTTATTTAATCTGCCTGAAAAAGATATGCTTGGCAAAGATCTTTTTAACCCCATAAATCAAAGGGTGATATTCAGGAATGGTTCCTTTATAGACAAAAATTACTATTATTCTTCTGGGGATAATGTATACTATAGTATGAAGACGGGGAAAAAAGCAGCTGAAAATGACAGGCTTAGGAAAGAGAAGGAAAATGTGCTGGATCAGCTTGGATATTCTGATTATATATTAAAGCACAATGTAATGGATAAATTGAAAAAATAGAAAATCTAAGGTGCTTGGAATGAAGAGATTAAAAAATATTCAAAATAAAATATATCCCGTACTCACAATAGTAGTAGTTGTAGTTATATGGCAGTTGGTGGTGGGATTCCAGTATATACAGCCGTATATTCTTCCTTCTCCGCTTGATATTGTAAAAACCCTTATTTCGGATTTTGGGAATATAATGAAAGATACGGAGGTTACCCTTTATGAGTCCTTTATAGGGTTTTTTATATCCATAGTATTTTCATTTGTATTGGCTATAATAATGGATAGCTTCAATATAGTTAAAAAATCATTATATCCTATTCTGCTTATATCTCAGACTATTCCGACTATAGCCATAGCACCGCTTTTCATAATATGGTTCGGATTTGGAGTACTTCCCAAGATAATAGTTGTGATAATGGTGTGTTTTTTCCCCATAGTTGTAAACCTTGTGGATGGCCTGGAAAAGATAGACCCGGATTACATAAATTTATTTCATAACATGAAAGCCTCCAGGCTTCAGATATTTTACCATCTCAAACTTCCCTATGCCATGGTGAATTTCTTTTCAGGCTTGAAGATTGCTGCAACTTACATGATAATGGCTGCAATTATAGGTGAGTGGCTGGGGGGAGACAGTGGAATAGGCGTGTATATGGTAAGAGCCAAAAACGCCTACCAGCTTGATAAAGTATTTGCTTCAATCATAGTTATTGTTGTGATAAGTATCGCAATAATTTATATTATAGATTTCATAGGTAAAAAAGTAATACATTGGAGATAAGAGGGGAAAATAATGAAAAAAAGAAAATTTATATTTTTGATATTGGCTGTTTTTGTAAGTGTGGTTGTTCTGTCGGGGTGTGGAACAGATAATAAGAATAAAACATCAAATTCTTTGGAAAAGACTACTGTGATATTGGATTGGACTCCAAATACAAATCATACTGGACTGTATGTGGCCTTGAACAAGGGATATTATAAGAATGAAGGGCTGGATGTTAAGATAGTTCAACCGTCTGCCGGAAGTGTTACCAATCTCATAGCTGCCGGGAAGGGTGATTTTGGAGTGAGCTATCAGGAAGATGTTACCTATGCACTTACAGGCGATAAACCGCTTCCTGTGAAGGCTATTGCTGCAATAATACAGCACAATACTTCCGGATTTGCCGCGCCAAAGAGCAAAAATATAAAAACTCCGAAGGATTTTGAAGGAAAAGTGTATGGAGGATGGGGGTCGCCTTCTGAAGAGGCGGTGCTTAAAGCTGTGATGGAAAAGAGCGGCGGTGATTTTAAGAAAGTCAAAATAGTAAACATTGGAAGCGATGATTTTTTTGCGGCTACGAAAAAAAACGTGGACTTTGCTTGGATATTTGAAGGCTGGACCGGCATACAGGCTAAATTGAAGGGAGAACAGCTTGATTACATACCTGTCAGAAATTTGGATCCGTCCCTGGACTACTACACACCTATTCTTATAAGCAGTGATAGAATTATAGATAAAAATCCAGAAAAAGTGAAGAAATTTTTAGCGGCTACTGCCAAGGGCTATGAATATTCCATAAAACATCCTGAGGAAAGCGCAGGAATACTTTTGAAGTATGCTCCGGAGATAGACAAGAATCTGGCTGTTGAAAGTCAAAAGTACATGGCGAAACAGTATGTGGCAGATGCTCCCAGATGGGGAGTTATGAAATCTCAGGTATGGCAGCGTTATGCCAAATTTTTGAAAGATAAGGGCCTGATAAAAAAGGAGTTAAATACAAGTGATGCATTTACAAACGAATTCCTTCCCAAATAATACAGGCGATACTATGATTGAGCTTGAGAATGTGTGTAAAAAATTTGGCCAAAGGACAGTACTTCAGAATGTAAGTTTGTATTTGAACAGGGGGGAATTTGTCTCTATACTCGGTCCGAGCGGCTGCGGCAAGAGTACTCTTTTTAATATAATAACGGGGTTTGTAAAAGAGGACGGCGGCAGTGTCTTTGTAAAAGATGACATAGGTTATATGCAGCAGAAAGATCTTCTCCTGCCCTGGAAAACGGTAATTTCAAATGTGGTATTGCCCCTTGATATAAGAAAGGTGAATAGGAATAAATCTAGGAAAATTGCCGAAAAGTATATTGATATGTTTGGACTGGGCGGTTATGAAGATAAATATCCCTATGAACTTTCAGGCGGTATGAGGCAGAGAGCCAGCTTTTTAAGAACATTTCTTTCTTCAAAGGAGATAATGCTTCTGGATGAGCCCTTTGGTGCACTTGATTCCATAACAAGGGGAAAAATGCAGAGGTGGATTTTGAATATGAAGAGAAAGCTTGGCAGAAGCGTACTTTTTGTAACCCACGACGTTGAGGAGGCCATTGTTCTTTCGGACAGGATATATGTACTTTCCTCAAAACCCAGTAAAGTCAAGAAAGAGATTGCAGTGGATTTCAACAGGGACGACAAGGAAAACAGGTTGTTTTCACAGGAACTTTTAAGTATGAAACAGGATATACTGAAATTGCTTTAAATAAAATTAGTTAAAGCCAGGTGCTACAGAGGCAGGATCTGGCCTTTGATTTTATTCTGTTTTATCTGCATGCAGGTTGAGACCCAGTGCGGGTTGGGACAGTTCAAGTCCTGTAATTTCACCATTGTTGTCCGTGTCAAATTTAAGGTTCACATCTGCAATCCTGAGGAAAAATTTAACTTGGGACTGGGGATATAGCTGATATTTTTCACCTTGGTTGTTCTGCTCGTAAAAGATGGATTTCCCGTCGGTGGTTATGGATACATTTCCAGGGCTATTTTGCAGCTTGTAACTGCCAATATATTTATCTAAATTTTTAACATTCAGGTTGACTACATGTTTTGCCGCTGGAAGTTCGTAATTTTCTCCCAGAATTATGCCGGCCAGGGTGTCATTTAGAGGATTTATGTTGTAATAACCTACATTTGTGAGAATGATTATAGTCAGATTTTTGTCGGGATATCTGGCTATATTGCTGGTGAATCCAACTGTATTTCCGCCGTGATATATTTTTCTCCCGTATTTTCCATTTGAAAGCATCCATCCGTATCCGTAGTAAGGTCCTGAAGATGTCATTGCCATGTGATCTGAAAATATATTGTCCAATGTAGACTTTTTAACAAGTTTTTCCGTATAAAGAGCCCTGTCCCATTTGTATAGATCTTCTGTGCTTGAGTACAGGCATCCTGCACCGTAGGTCCCCTTAAGTGTTGCTTCATCGTTTACAGAATACACGTCCAGGTAACCTCCGTAGCCTGTTGAAGAATACATTTTTTCACTGCCGTTATAGCTTAGTCCTGTATTTTTCATATCCAGAGGCTGGAAGATATTTTTTTGAAGGTAGTCTTCGTAACTCATTTTACTTACTTTTGTAATTATATATCCCAGAAGTATATATCCTGAATTGCTGTAGCTGAAATTGCTTCCCGGTTTAAATTCCAGAGGCTTATTTTTAAATATATCCATTACTTTGTTTATATCTCCCAAAGAGTATTGATTCATGCTCCAGAATTCAGGGAGATTGGTGCAATTTACAATTCCTGAACTGTGTGTGAGAAGGTTTCCTATTGTTATGGTATCTCCTCTTGGAAAATCGGGGATGTATTTTGAAATGGGATCACCTGTGTTTATCAGACCTTTTTCGACCAGCTGCATTATGGCCATTGCCGTAAATTGTTTGGTCATGGAACCTATGGGAAAGGTGGTGTTTTGGGTATTTTGAATATTTTGCTGAAAATCTGATTTACCATAACCCTTGTCTAAGAGTATCTTTCCATTCCGGGCCGCGAGTACGCTGCCGTGAAAATTATCCGTATTTTGAAGTGCACTTAAATAGGCGTCCAATTTTTGCGAAATGTAGGAACTTTCTTGATTTATCTGTACTTTTTCGGGGGTTGTTATTTTAATGCTTTTTGTACTGTTGTCCCAGTTTATGGTCTTACCGAATATTCTGCTGAAAAACTCCAGAGGTACAAATACAAAATTAGTTTTTATGATTGGAGCTGTTGACAGGATAATATTGTTGTTGTTCACAGATATTTTCTTATTGCTGTTTTTGAGATTTATGGTGTAGGTTGGAGTGATGAATTCAGCGGTGTTTGTGCCTACCTTTAAGTTTCCATTTAATTTCCCGGAAAATACATTTAGGGAAACCATGACTGTTGAATTTGAGTCCTGATAAGGTTGTACATATTTTGATGGAATGTTTTTCCCGTCAATGCTTACGGTGAATTCAGTGTCATTTGATACCGCCTGGGTGGTACTGGCTTTTACATCTGCTGTAGTTCCGCCTAGACATACCAGAAAAATTGATATAAGTACGGAGGAAAATACTTTTTTAAACATTTGCCCCATCTCCTTTTATAGTAAGATACTATAATCATATCACAAAAATATGCAGTATTGCTAAATTTAGTGAATATGTCGGCGGTGATTTTGAAAATAATAAGGCTGGCAGAATTATGTTTTAACTGTAAAGCAATATCTGCCAGTACATTGGAGAATTAATGTGATCTATCTTTTAATATGTTAAATTCAAATCGTTGAGCATTTGAAAATCCTTATTTACTGCTTGCCCCTCTGTAGTTAGATAATCACCTATGAGCATGCCGTTTATACCGGCAATGAATCCCAGAGGCTGCAGGCTCTTTAGGTTTTTCTCCCTTCCTCCGGCAAATCTCAAATTCTTGTCAGGGAATATGAATCTCATTATTGCAAAAGTCTTTATTATCTCGATAGGGGCAAGAGGTTTTGCATTCTCGAGTCTTGTACCTTTAACTGGGTTCAGCACATTCAAAGGCACTGCGTCCACATCCAGTTCCTTTAGTAGGAATGCATGTTCTATACGCTGGTTCATGGTCTCCCCCATGCCCATGATCATGCCTGAACATACTTCCATGCCGGCCTTTTTCGCATATCGTATTGTATCAATTCTTTCGTCATATCCGTGAGTTGAAACTATATTGGGATAAAAACTTCTTGCTGTTTCCAGGTTGTGGTTATAACGTTCAACACCTGCATCTGCCAGCTGTTGTGCCGCATCCATGGTGAGGGTTCCGAGACAGGCGCATAATTTCAAATTTGTATTTGCCTTCATTCTTCTAAAAGCATTCAATATTATTTTAAAATTTTTTTCATTTCCGGTATAACCTAAACCGCTTGTGCAGATATCACAGTGCTTTGCACCTGCTTTTTCACGTTTTATTGCTGTTTCCACTATTTTATCCTCGTCTATAAGTGGATAACATTTTACATTGGTGTGGTGGTGGGCGGATTGAGAACAAAATGCACAGTCTTCAGGGCAGCCGCCTGATTTTGCATTTATAACCGAGCACAGGTCCACCTTGCTTCCGTTGAACTTTTCCCTTATCTTGTTGGCAAAGCTGCACAGCAGAAATACGTCACTTTCACTGCATTTCCCCAAATCTTCTGCTTCTTTTCTTGTTATGTTTCCCCCATTTAAAATCCTCTGTCCTATGTCCAATATTTTGTCCCATAATTCATCCATAAAAATATCTCCTTCTACAGTTTATTGTAAACCCAATTTTATATAAAGGTTAACAAATTAATTATAACAATATACATGTGTAAATTCAAGATATTTTTTGTATTGACAAATATGATTGATAATACTATTATACTAAATTGTCAACCATATTTTGAAATATGGTTGACAAATGAATAAAGGCAGGTGGTTCTATGAAAACAAGGGACATGGTTTTGATATCAATATTTGCAGCACTTACTGCTATAGGTGCTTTTATAAGAATACCAATACCTTTTGTGCCTTTCACACTGCAGTGGCTGTTTTGTGCACTGAGTGGAATTGTTCTGGGTGCCAGGCTGGGGGCGCTTTCTCAAATACTGTATGTGAGTATGGGGCTTATAGGAATCCCTATTTTCACGGAAGGAGGGGGTCTATCTTACATATTTAAGCCTACATTTGGCTATCTTATAGGCTTCATAGTGGCTTCTTATGTAATCGGTAAATTATATTCCAAAATTCAAAAAAACAGTTTTGTAAAATCTCTTCTGTGTGTTTTAAGTGGTCTGTTCTTTGTTTATCTATTTGGCGTACTGCATCTGTATTTGATTTACAATTTATATCTGGGGGACAGGAAAACCATGGGATGGGCTGTATTTTACGGCTTTATCATCTGTGTGGGAGGTGATTTGCTTATAAGTGTATCCGTTGCATTTTTATCTTTGAAGCTGAAAGTTTTGAAGGCAGTTCGCAGTTGAATATTGAGTTCGTAGAAAAGGAGGTTATTAAAATGACAAAAGCTGTTTATGTAGTGGGGACTGATACGGAAATTGGAAAGACACTGGTTACGGGAGCACTGATCTACATTTTACGTAAAAATGGCTGCAGTGCGGTTTATTTTAAGGCCGCATTGAGTGGAGCTGAATCCATAGACGGGAAAGTTATTCCTGGAGATACGGATTTTGTCTCTTCAATTGCCGGTATTGAGGAAGAATACGAAGATCTGACGCCTTATATTTATAAAACGGCAGTTTCTCCCTATTTGGCTTCCCAAATTGAAAACAATCCAGTCGACATAGAGGTTGTTAGGGATAAATTCAGTAATTTAAGTAAAAAGTATGATTATATAATTTGTGAAGGAAGCGGAGGCGTGACATGCCCAATTGCAGATGTAAATAATCGGGTATATACTTTGGACAACCTAATAAGTGATATGGGCATGGATGTTATTTTAGTTGCCAGGGCAGGACTTGGAACTATAAATCACACTCTTTTAACCGTTGATTATCTTAGAAATAGAGATATTTCCATAAGTGGGATTGTAGTTAACGGATATAGAGACAGCATGCTCTGTGACGACAATATAAAAATGATCAAAAAAATGACCGGTATCCCTGTACTTGGGGTTATGCCTTTTGTGGATAAAAAATCGGACAGTTTTATGGAAGATGTTAAGAAAGAATCTGAAAAGGTATTTGAACCAAAAAAAATAATAGAATGCATGAAGGAAATATAAATTTTATATGGTGGTGAATTATATGGACGAACTTGAGAAAAAAGATTTGAAGTACATATGGCATCCCTGTACTCAGATGAAGGATTGTGAAGAGCTGCCTCCAATCATAATAAAAAGAGGTAAGGGATGTTATTTATATGATATACACGGTAACTCCTATTTGGACTGTATAAGTTCTTGGTGGACAAATATATTTGGACACAGCAACCCCAGGATCAACAGGGCCATTGAGAAACAGCTGGATCAGATTGAACATGTGATTTTTGCACATTTCTCAAATACGCCTGCTGTCAAATTGGCAGAAAAACTTGTTGAAATTACACCAGATGGATTGTCCAAAGTATTTTTTTCGGATAATGGATCTTCGGCAGTGGAAATAGCCTTGAAGATGAGCTTTCAATATTACCAGCAAATCGGGAAAAACAAAAAGATCAGGTTTGCCGCGATAACCGGGGCTTATCATGGAGAGACAATAGGCGCCCTTTCCGTGGGGGATCTGGATTTGTACAGTAAAATATACAAGCCTCTTCTGATAGATACTATTAAAGTAAAGGGACCTGACTGTTATAGATGCGAATATGGAAAAGACAGACATACCTGCGGTGCCCAGTGTTTTGAACATATGGAAAAATCACTTGAACGCCATCACGATGAACTCTGTGCCGTAATCATAGAGCCTATGGTACAGGGAGCTGCGGGAATGAGAATGTATTCTCCCGTCTACCTTAAGAAACTTAGAAAGGCCTGTGACTACTATGACATCATTTTGATTGCCGATGAGATAGCAGTTGGTTTTGGCAGGATGGGAAAGATGTTTGCATGCAACCATGCGGATATAAGCCCGGATATAATGTGTTTGTCAAAGGGTATCAGTGCGGGGTACATGCCCATGTCTGTGGCTGTGACTACAGATAAAATATATAATGCTTTTTATGACGACTATGTAAAATTGAAGACTTTCATACACAGCCATACCTATGCGGGCAATGCAATGGCCTGTGCTGCGGCCTGTGAAAGCCTCAATATATTCAAGAATGAAAATATAATTGAAAAAAATATTGAAAAATCCAGGATGATTGGAGAATTGACGGTTAAAAAGGCCAGAGGAATGGATTTTGTAGGGGATGTCCGACAGCAGGGAATGATAACGGCTGTAGAGCTGGTTAAGGATAGAAAAACCAAGGAGTGTTTTGACTGGAAGGACAGGGTAGGCTATGGAATATATAAAATGGCCTTGAAAAAAGGGCTTCTGTTGAGACCGATAGGGGATATACTGTATTTTATGCCCCCTTATGTTATAAAAAAGGAGGATATAGAATTTATGGTGGATAAATGTTTTGAAAGTATATCAGAATATTTCGATTTAAATTAATGAATTATGCACTGATTAGTCAGCTGAATCAGTGCATTTTTGCTAAATTTAATTTATAATAATAAAAAGAGGTGATAATTTTTGAAAATCAAAAAAATAATTATTCTGGCATTTTTTATAGCACTGAGTTTTATAGGTGCCAATATAAAGATTGCGGGAAGTATAGCTTTCGATTCCACGGCAGGATTTTTGGGAACATTGATTATGGGTCCTTTTTACGGGGCGGTAATAGGTGCATTTGGTCATCTGCTGTCGGCGGCCATCAGTGGGTTTCCACTCAGCTTGCCGGTACATATGATTATTATGGTGGATATGGCACTTACTATGTTTTTATTTGGAATTACATATAAATTTTTTATAAAGTCAAATAGATTGCTGGCAATAATTATATCTTCTGCAGCAGGTGTTTTGATAAACGGACCTGTGTCGGTATTTATGCTAGTACCCATAATAGGTAAGGCTGTACTGGCCATGCTGCCGCTTCTGGTTCTGGCAGCTGCACTTAACATTCTGGTGGCATATCTGGTATATAAATTTTTACCGGGGAGTGTAAAACAATGGAAATAAAAAAAATAAGGGATTTGAGTTTGATAAGGCTGGATGAAACCAGGACTATGGTAGTGGCCTGCGACAGCTGCGGGGGCGTTGGAAGTAAAAAGTGGGACGCTTATAAAGTACCTCCCGTTTATGTAGGGGGTTTCTCTGCACGGGTTGTTTTGCTGGAGTTGATCTGTGCAGGTGCAAAAGTAGTTGCACTTACAGATAATATCTGCAATGAAATGGATAATACCGGGAAAGAAATAATTGCGGGAATAAAAAAAGAGCTTAAAGCTGCAGGAATTGAAGATGTGATCCTTACGGGGAGCACAGAGGAAAATTTTGCAACTGTTTCTACAGCTGTTGGAATGACTGCTGTGGGTTTGGCGGATCAGAAAGATCTGAAGGTAAACAGTGTAAGGGGGGAAGCGGTTATAATAAGTGCAGGTGTGCCCAAAGTTGGAAAGGAGATAGATTTAGAAGGAGATAGTGAAATAATCGATTATAAAACATTATATGGACTGTTGAAGAATCCCTCCGTATATGAAATAGTTCCGGTAGGATCCAGGGGCATAGCCTATGAAGCTGGACAACTTGCTTTGTACAACAATTTGAGATGCCATATAAATGATGATTGCGGTGTGGATGTCCAAAAGTCAGGCGGTCCGGAAACTTCGGTGATTGCAGCAGTAGACGGGAAAGCTGTAAGGGACATACTGCAAGATGTCCCGGAAACACATGTCATAGGATATCTGCGGTTTCTGTGAACATAATTTCTCATGCAAGCGGAGCAAACATCCTGAGTACGGATTCCAGAACTTTTTTGAAGAAACATCTTTTCTCCCAGGTACTTTTTTCTATTTTCCTGCACTGTTTCATGGTGTTTACAAAGTCGCTGTAAATGTCATTTATTATGGGAACGTCATACATGTATACGGCACATTCAAAATGCAGGTACAGACTCCTGTAGTCCATGTTTATGGTTCCTACCACCGCACACTCGCCGTCGGAAACGAAAGTCTTGCCATGTATGAATCCAGGGGTGTATTCATATATTTTCACGCCTGAATCGAGAAGCTTGTCATAATGAGATCTTGTAAGGACCTGTATGGTCTTTTTATCGGGTATGGAAGGTGTTATTATTCTCACGTCCACTCCACGTTTTGCAGCCAGAGTCAGTGCAAGTATCATTTCATATCCTATTATCAAGTATGGGGTTGTGATGTAGACATAATTTTTGGCACTGTCTATAATGCTCAAATACACGTTTTGTGCCACATCGTTGTTTTCCTCCGGGTTGCTGTTGTAAGGCAGTATGACACCTGTATATTCATTTAGCTTATTTTCAAACTTGTATTTTTCAAAATCCTCTCTTTTTTTTGTTATTGACTGCCACATTCTCAAAAACATGGATGTAAAGCTGTAAACGGCATCTCCCTTCAGACACACTCCCATGTCTTTCCAGTAGCCGTATTTGCTGTAGGAGTTTATATATTCGTCTCCTATATTCATTCCTCCAGTAAATGCGATTTTACCGTCAATTATCGCCATTTTTCTGTGATCCCTGTAGTTGAGCATGACATTCAGTATTATTTTTATAGGGTTGAATATTTTGTATTTTATGTTGTTTTTCCTCAGGGATTTTTCAAAATCCCTTGGAAGGACAAACATTGATCCTATGTAATCAACCAGGATTCTGACCTCTACCCCGTTTCGTGCCTTTTCTTTTAATATTTCAAATATATTGTCCCATACCTCTCCTCTGGAAATTATAAAATACTCGAGAAATATGAATTTATCGGCTTTTTTCAATTCTTCCAGCAATTTTTTATACATACTTTCCCCCGATGGGAAATAGATTATTTTTGTATTGAAATAGGCCCCATAGCCACTTGTATTTTTAATCAACCTTGTTTGATTGTATCGAGTTTTATTTTTCTCCTTTAGAAGCGAGAGCATGGCTTGATCTTCTTTGGGAAATATTTTTTCATCCAGTTCCATTTTGTTCATTTTGTTGAAATTGCGTTTGATTCCAATTCTGGATAGGATATAGATAATGACTCCCACTACCGGGATCAGGAGTATCAAAGTAATCCAGCATATTTTATAGGATGTATTTTTATCCTTATAGTTCAGGTGTATTACGGAAATAGCGCTGAGAATTTCAAAAAATATAAAATAGTATATAAAAAATATGTTAAATATGTTGTATATGAGTACTATTGCTATAAATTGAAATACCAACCAGAATATAAAAACTATGAATTTTAAAATTGAAACAAATATTTTTCTTTCTCCCAATTACAGCACCTACTTTTATATTATATTTGGCTTGTATGTCTATGATCTTCTCTTAAAAGTGGTTCCGCATTTTCTACAGGTTATAGTTATTTTTCCCTTATGCCGCGGGACCCTCATTTTTTGAGAACAATTTGGGCATCTGAATATTTTATAGTACCTGCTGTTGTCAAATAAGTTTTTGTGTGTTTTAACCCGCCTGACAAGAGGTGATATAAAATTTTCATAAGCCTGAAGTTCTTTGTACCTCCTGTACTTGTTTCTTGAAAGACACCTCCATGTAGAATATATTATGCAGACAAAGCCAAAAGTGGCACTGTACCTAAATAGGGAAAATATGAATCCAGCTATGTAAAGATGGGTTGAAAGTTTATCAATTCCATAGCTGTCCCTGAAATAATAGAGAATTTTATTTAAATATTTATTCAAATATATCACTCCTGTAAATTAGGTTTTATATAGTTATTATACCAGTGTTATATGATATAGTAATATTATAATAACATAATTTTGTGATTCATAGGGGTGTGTTTGCTTGAAATTCATGAGAAAATATGTAGATAGATACTGGAAGGGGTTTTCCCTTGCAATAATATGTCTTACGGTGGAGGCACTGTGCGATCTTATGCAGCCCACTATAATGTCCAGCATAGTGGATGTAGGTGTAGCGTACAGAGATATAAATTATATAGTTAAGAAGGGGCTTGTAATGCTCGGCATTACTGCTGTTGGTGCCATTGGGGCTTCCGGGAGAAACATATTGTCGGGAACTGTATCACAGAATTTCAGCGCAGATCTCAGGGAGGATTTATTTAGAAAGGTACAGAGTTTTTCTTTCAAAAGTATTGATAAATTTGAAAGGAGCTCGCTTATAACACGGCTTACCAATGATGTAACTCAGATTCAGAACTTTGTAAACAGCCTTATGAGGATAGCCGTAAAGGCACCTATTTTGTGTGTAGGAAGTATAATTATGGCATCCAGGCTGAACCTCCGTCTTTCAGTGATAATTTTTATTGCAATATCGGTTGTGGGGGTACTTATATTTTTAAACATGCATATAGGGTATCCATATTTTATGAGAGTGCAGCAGGCCTTGGATAAGGTGAATTCCGTAATGAGGGAATACCTGTCAGGGGTGAGGGTAGTAAAGGCATTTAACCGCTCGGATTATGAAAATAAAAGGTTTGAAGGTTTCAATGAAGAACTTGGCAATTTATCCACCAGGGCAATGCAGGTTATGTCCATATTTTCCCCGGGCATAAATTTTGCCATAAATGCGGGAATAGTATCCGTGCTCTGGATTGGGGGAATATATGTAAGCAGGGGTACTATGAAAGTTGGGCAGATAATTGCATTTACAAACTATATGACACAGATACTGTACTCAATTATGATCATATCTTCGGTTTTTAACACATTTGTAAAATCCAAGGCTTCTGCCAGCAGGATCTCTGAGGTGTTTGAAGAGGAAAACAGTTCCAGCCCCGGCGGATCTGGATTGGGCCTCGATAAAATAGGAGAGATAAGATTTGAAAATGTGAGTTTTGCCTATGACGATAATCACCGGGTTGTTCAAAATGTCAGCTTTACATGTACTCCGGGGGAGACACTTGGAATAATAGGGTCGACGGGTTCGGGCAAAAGCACTCTGGTAAGTTTGATTCCGAGGTTTTACGACCCCACCTGCGGAACTATTAGGATTGATGGTCTGGATATAAGATACATGGATAAAAAGGTATTGAGGGATAAAATAGCTCTTGTGCCCCAGAAAACATTGCTGTTTACGGGAAGTATACTTGAAAATATAAAGTGGGGAGATGAAAATGCCTCTCTTGAAGAAATTGAAGAAGCCGCCCGGGCTGCGGAGGCAGATGGATTTATTTCAGAGTTTCCGGAAAAATACGATACCAAGCTTGGCCAGGGAGGGGTAAATCTTTCGGGAGGTCAGAAACAGAGAATTTCTATAGCCAGGGCACTTGTAAAAAAGCCCGAATTACTGATTCTTGACGATTGTACCAGTGCGGTAGATGCCTCTACAGAATCAAGGATCAGAAAAAAATTGGGAAAGTATTCGGATCACCTCACCTGTATAGTAATTGCACAGAAAATAGCTTCCGTCATGTCTGCAGACAGGATAATTGTTATGGAGAATGGCAAATTGGCAGGCATGGGAAAACACAGAGAACTTATGAAAGATTGTCAGGTATATAGGGATATATTCTTATCCCAGGTTGGAAGAAGGGGGAAATCATGATGAATGGCAATGTCAGGGTCCCCATAGGCGGCAGGAGAGGTGTGAAGGGAAGGGGCAGCATCAGACCGGTTGAAAAACCCAAAAATTTCAAAAAAACTTTATTTAGGCTGTGGAAATATTTTGGCAGTGAAAGAAGACTTTTAATCATAATTTTTGTATTTATAATATTGGATTCTGTGGTATCTTTTTTAGGACCTTATCTAATAGGAAAATCAATTGATGCCATATCCGGATTGAAAGTAAGGGCCGATTTTAGCCTGCTGTCCATAATGGTTATCCTGCTTTTACTTACGTATATAGTAGATGGGATACTGACTTTTTTTCAAAGCTGGCTTATGGCCGGCACAGCCCAGAGAATAATAGTAAGGCTTAGAGAAAATTTGTTCAACAAACTGCAGAAACTCCCCATATCTTTTTTTGATAAAAATACCCACGGGGAAATAATGAGTAGGCTTACCAACGATATAGAAAATGTTAGCTCTACCATATCCCAGTCAACTACACACCTTATGTCATCAGCTGTGACAGTGCTTGGATCCTTTATAATGATGCTTGTTTTAAGCCCTCTTTTGACGCTCGTAACCCTCATTGTAGTTCCAATGGTGTTTTTACTTACCAGAAGTATAGCGGGGAGTACGAACAAATTGTTTAAAGATCAGCAGACGGAACTTGGAATATTAAATGGACATATAGAGGAATCCATATCCGGACTTCAGGTGGTAAAGGCTTTTAACCATGAAGGGAAGATTATAGATGAATTTAATGTGATGAACCGAAAATTGTGCAAAATAGGACTTAAAGCTCAGATCTTGTCCGGATTTTTAATGCCTCTTATGAACGTTATAAACAATATAGGATTTGCTGCAGTAGCTGGAGTCGGTGGAGTTCTGGCCGTGAAGGATATCATAACTGTTGGTACCATAGCCAGTTTTTTAAACTATTCAAGGCAGTTCACACGTCCTTTAAACAGTATAGCCAGTATATTCAATACACTCCAGTCGGCGGTTGCAGGTGCTGAAAGGGTATTTGAAATACTGGACGAGACGGAGGAGTCGGAGGATATACCCGGTGCTAAGGTACTTGAAAGTGCCAGAGGGAATATTGTTTTTAAAAATGTGTGCTTCGGATACAGAAAAGATGTGGAAGTATTGAAAAACGTAAATTTTGAGATAAGACCAGGTACAAGTGTCGCATTGGTTGGACCTACCGGGGCAGGTAAAACTACTATCGTGAACTTGCTCAACAGGTTTTATGACGTATCCAGCGGTGAGATTTTCATAGATGGCGTGGACATAAGAAATTATACCAGGGACAGTCTTAGAAAATGCTTTGGAATAGTTCTTCAGGATACCTATCTTTTTACGGGTACCATATTTGAAAATATTAAGTATGGCAATCTTGACGCCGATTATTCTAAAGTTAGGGAAATTGCAAAATCGGTAGGGGCAGATCAGTTTATTGAAAAGCTCCCCATGGGATATGATACCGTGATTCAAGAGGGAGGAGGAAATCTGAGCCAGGGTGAAAGGCAGATAATATCCATAGCAAGAACTGTACTTTCCAATCCTTCCATACTCATCTTGGATGAGGCTACCAGCAATATAGATACAAGGACTGAAATTAAAATCCAGAAAGCCATGTTCAAACTTATGGAAAACAGGACCAGTTTTATTATTGCCCACAGGCTCAGTACTACAAAGTATTCAGATATTATAATGGTAATAGATAATGGCAGGATAGTTGAATTTGGGAACCATGAGGATCTGATGGATAAAAGGGGAATATATTATGACATGTATTGTGCTCAAATGGTTCCGGAAAACGGTAAGTGAAAATTCACCATCCCTTTTGTATTTTTGATTTAACAGAATTTTATCTGTCCATGTTCTAAGCTTCTGATTCTGGCCAGGGAATAGATCTTATACCCTTTTGATTCCAGCAGCTTTCTTCCGGGTTGAAAGGATTTCTCAATAACTATGCCTATACCCGAAACTTTGGCCCCGGCGGATTCAACCAGGCGTATAGCTCCTGATGCGGCCTCTCCCTTTGCCAAGAAATCATCTATGATTAAAATTCTGTCCCCGGTGCTGATGTATTTTTTAGATAAAGTTAGGTTGTAATCCACAGATTTGGTAAAAGAGTGTATTACAGTCTGATATATGTTGTCATTTAAAATTTTTGAAGTTTTCTTTTTTAATATTACCATCGGGAGCTTCATTTGAAGTGCCGTCATAGATGCCGGTGCAATTCCGGAACTTTCAATCGTAAATATTTTTGTGGGTTTATATTCCTCAAAATAATTTTTAAAATAAGTGCCTATTTCGTACATCAAGTTTAAATCAACCTGATGATTTAAAAAGGAATCTACTTTTAATATATTTTTATCAACTACAATTCCATCTTTTACAATTCTTCTTTTTAATGAATCCATTTTTTACCACCTTATATAATTATTTTGTATTTTCAACTGTTATACAATAATATTAATTTATAACTTCGACTGGTGTCAATATTGGAAAATATATGATTTAGGAATATAATATACCTGTAAACAATATTTTATGAAAAAACAGGTCTGCTGCACAATTGAATTTGTGCAGCAGTTTATTTTACAATACCGTAAAATATTTTTACGGAAAGACACAGAGATATTGTTATGAATATCGGTCTTATGAGTTTTGAACCTTTTAAAATGGCTGTACTGGCTCCCAGTCTTGAGCCTATGATCATGGAAATGGCCGCAGGTATTCCGAGCCTGTAATCAATTTGTCCGTTGATTAAAAATACTGACAGGGATGTTATGTTGCTGGTAAAATTCAATACCTTTGAATTTCCGCCGGAGCGGACAAAGTCAAAATTGAAAATATATATGAGTCCGAATATTAAAAAGGAACCTGTACCAGGACCGAAAAAACCATCGTAAAATCCCAGTGAAAATGCCAGTAAAATACCGAGAAAGATGGATTTCTTCTTCAATACTTTAAATTTGTCCTCCATGCCTACATTTTTGGAAAATACACTGTATATGCTTACAAAGAGAAGGAGTACCATAACTATGCTGTTTAGGTATCCTGCATTGATCTTTAACATAGTATGCGTACCCATCACAGCTCCAACCAAAGTAAACGGGAGTAGAAACTTTAATATTTTGAAATCCACCTTGCCGGACTGTGCAAACTTTATTGAACTGGTAAAAGAAGCGCAGGTTGACGAGAATTTATTTGTACCCAGTGCCATGTGGGGAGAAATACCTGTTATCATAAAGGCCGGAAGGCTTATAAGTCCTCCGCCTCCTGCTATGGAGTCCACAAATGCAGCAAAAAATGCCGCAACACACAGTAATGCAATTTCTGTCATCATAAATAACACCGCCTATAGAAACATATATTGTAAATTATAGAACTGGACGCTTCAAAGATCAACTTAAAATAAATCTAGTGGACAGACTTAGCTGTTCACTAGATTTATGGGACTCTTGTTTATAAAGGCTTCAATGTTATTACCAAGGAGATCCACCAATCTCTGCCTTGCCTCGATGCATTTACAGCCTATATGTGGAGTCAATATAACGTTTTTCATGGAAAAAAGAGGATTGTCTATATCAAAAGGTTCTTTTTCCTGGACGTCAAGGGCGGCCCCTGCGATTGTCCCGTTTTGCAGTGCCTCTATCAGATCTTTTTCATCTATTATGGCTCCCCTTGCGGTGTTTATAATGAATGAAGTTGATTTTATGAGATTGAATTTATCTCTGTTGATAAGGTGTTTTGTGTCTTTTGTAAGAGGACAGTGAATCGATACGAAGTCGCTCTTTGACAGAAGCTCGTCTAATGATACAAATTTTACGTTGGAAATTGGTTTGATACTTCTATTGTAGACTAGAATCTTCATACCCAGAGCCAAGGCTGTTTTTATAACGCGCTGGCCTATGGCACCAGCTCCAATTATACCAAGGGTTTTACCTTTTATCTCTGCATGAGGTACATGAAGATCATCGGTGAAATTGCTGAAATCACCCTTTCTGAGCATTGTCTGCTGCAGTATTAGAGATGAGCATAAATTCAACATGAAAGTTATGGCAAGCTGTGCTACTGCATCTGTACTATAACCTGGTACGTTGCAAACAAGGATATTCTTTTTGCGGGCAGCTTTTATGTCTATATTGTTGTAGCCTGTGCCGGCTTCACATATGAGCTCTACAGAAGATGGAAATTTATCTATTAGATCGCTGCTTAAAGGAAGTTCTTTGGTCACTACAATATTTTGTTCTTTAACCCTCTCCAGAATTTCATATTTGTCGCTTCTGTCATACAATTTGACCTTGGTAAATTTATTTAGTTTTGAAAAATTGATTTTACCGTCGAAGTTTATTTTTTTTGAATTTAAAAATACAGTGTTTTTCATAATAATCCCCTTCCCATGTTGCCGAATATTCTAAATTTAGTATAACTTTTGTGAAAATTGCTGTCAAACCCCATTTGAACCTGCTGTTGAATTCTGGTTTTATAAGTATATAATTAAAACATTATATGCTTGATATTTTGAGGGGTGAGATTATGAAACCATTAGCAGAATTGATGAGACCGGATTCACTGGATGATTTTATTGGACAAAGTCAGATATTGGGTAAAGGCAAACCGCTGTATAACCTGATAATTAAGAAAATGATACCAAATTGCATACTCTATGGTCCTCCGGGGACCGGTAAAACGACGCTGGCCAATATTATGGCAAATTATATGGACAAAAAATTTTACAAGCTCAATGCCACAACGGCATCTTTAAAGGATATACAAAATATTATTTCAAGCTTGGGTACTTTGCTTAATTATAAGGGAATTGTCATATACATAGATGAGCTGCAGTATTTCAACAAGAGGCAGCAGCAGTCTCTGCTGGAATTTATTGAAAATGGAAAAATAACTTTGATAGCAAGTACTACTGAAAATCCGTATTTTGCCATACACAAGGCTGTTTTGAGCAGGTGTGACATATTTAAGTTTTTGCCGCTGTCCGTAGATGAGATAGTAACCGGACTTAAAAGATCGCTGAATAGATTGGCTGAAAATAATATGAATATTGAATGCCCCGGTAATGCTTTAAAATATATAGCGGAAATTTCTCAGGGAGATTACAGGAAGGCCTATAACATACTGGAGCTGGCAGTTAATTCCCAGCTTGAAGAAAAAAAGGTTATATCTGTAGAATATGTTGAAAGCCTGAAGCAGTCACATATGCGTGCGGATTCCAGCGGTGATGAATTTTACAATGTTTTAAGTGCCCTGCAGAAGAGCATCAGGGGAAGCGACCCGGATGCATCTGTTCATTATCTGGCCAGACTGATAAACAGCGGCAATATGCTGGCCGTAGCCCGCAGATTATCGGTAATTGCTGCGGAAGATGTTGGATTGGCATATCCCAATGCCCTTTCAGTAGTCAATTCGGGTTTGGAACTTGCTTTAAAAGTTGGATTTCCTGAAGCCAGGATAATACTTTCTGAAATTGTAATATATCTGGCAACTTTGCCTAAGTCGAATAGCGCATATCTGGCTGTAGATGCCGCCATTGATGATCTTAAACACAGGAGCGTGGGCGATGTGCCGGATCACTTGAAAGATGCCCATTATGCCGGATCAAGCAAACTTGGTGTAAAAGGTTATAAATATCCTCACGACTATCACAACAATTATGTGAATCAGGAATATATGCCCAAAGAGTTAAGAGGGAGGAAATATTATACTGCTCAGTGCAATAAATATGAAAAAAGTATCGAAAAATATTGGAACTCCGTTAAAAAGGCCCATAAATAGAAAATTTGCCATTTGAATAATTTAAGGAAGCTATATATACTTAAATTGTTGATACTTGATGGGACCGGGGGGTGTTTAAAGAGATACTATGGTAAAAAAATTATATAAAAGTTTGCTGACTCTGATAGTACTTTTGCTGTTGTCTGTGGGAAACAATTGCTATGCGGCGGAAAATTATAAGGTTTGGAACAACGGATCCATAGCCAATGTGAATGAAAACAAGACATGGACTGTAACCTTTAATAAAAATGTAGATGTAAATTCAATTAAGGGTTCTATCAAGGTATATGAACTGGATAATAATCAGCCTGTTGAGATTAAAATTGAGAATTCAGGTTCTAATTCGGTAAAGGTTTCTCCCGAGAATTCATATGTTACTGGTAAAAATTATGTACTTGTGGTAGATGATGCTTTAAAATCCACTTCCGGGAAGCAGTTAAAACAAGGTGTAAAATATAATTTTACGATAGATGGGGATTCTTCTCAAGATGAAATTCCTATTGAGAATTATGATCAATATTATAGCGCACTGAAAAATGCTCTGGCAAATTATAAGAGCAAACTGGTCCTGAACATAGAAAATTACAATAGAGACACTTATGATTTAAATGTAATAAATGATGTGCTCTATGACAATCCCAACCTGCGCGATTGGTATTTAAGTGCAGAGGCAAATCTTCAGGGCAGCGGCCCCGTGAAGATGATTATTAATTTTAACTACAGCGATACCAAGCAGAACCTCATAGAAAAGGATAATGAAATCCAGAACAAAGTCGATGAGATAGTGAAAAATGTTACAAATCCAAGTATGAAGGATTATCAAAAGGAGCTTGCCCTTCATGATTATGTGGTCAGGAATGCAAATTATGATAACAGTACAGATGTTCCCAACGATTCCTATACATCTTATGGCGTTTTGATAAAGGGAGTTGGTGTCTGCGAAGGATATGCAGATGCAATGGACAGGCTTCTTACGGCAGCGGGTATAGAATGCAGAATGGTGACTGGAAAGGCAAATGGAGGATCCGGATGGGTGGATCATGCCTGGAATATAGTAAAGATCCAGGGTGAGTATTATCAGCTTGATTCTACCTGGGACGATCCAATTATGGGTGACGGTTCCCATATAATTTCTCATTCCTATTTCAATGTAACAGATAGTAAAATGGCACGAAGCCATATATGGGATACTTCAAAATATCCTAGATGCAATAGTAGTGATTATAGTTTTGGCAATATTATTTCAAAATAAGAGCCATTTTTTTGATGGCCCTTATTTTATATTAACTTATTGACAAGTTGAGAAAATAATAATATGATATAAATGAAAATGATTATCATTATTATTTAGATATGAGGTGACCAAAATGAGTAAGGTGAATATTATTTATTGGAGCGGAACGGGCAACACGAAGGCCATGGCCAATCTGATAGCGGAAGGTGCCGGGGGAAAAGGGGCCGATGTCAGCGTATTGAATGTTGCTGAGGCTTCTGAAAAAGATGTTGAAGATGCAGATATAGTTTTATTTGGATCCCCCGCCATGGGAACTGAGGTGATTGAAGAAGAAGAAATGGATCCTTTTGTTGAATCCATATCTTCCTGTGTATCCGGGAAAAAAGTGGGATTGTTTGGTTCTTACGGCTGGGGAGATGGAGAATGGATGAGAAATTGGGTCAAGAGAATGGAAGATTACGGTGCAAATGTACTTAATGAGGGGCTGATTGTCCAGGAGGCACCGGAAGGAGAGACAGAAGAGGACTGCAGAAATTTTGGAAGGCAAATAATGGATGAAGGATAATGGTTTCAGGACATTTATCTATGAAAAAGACGATAAAAAATATATGATGACACTTATAACTTACAGTATATCTCCCACTCTTTCCGGATACAAACCGGCAACTTTGATCAATGTGTCCAATAAATACAAGAACATGTATGATCTTTGGTGCAAATATGGAAAGGAATATATAAAAAACATAAATTTAGAAGTATTTGAGATTTTCAGGACAGATAGTTCATCAATACTTTTATTTTACAACGAGATATTTCTGTCCAGAGTTTTATCCAGTAAAGCCAATTCTGACTTTTTGAATAAATTTGGTTATTCCAGGGATATGTCTCTAAAAGATAGTTTGGGATTGCTTAAAGATAGATATTATTATAATTTCTGTCCCCATGAGATGGGTATTTTTCTTGGTATACCTCTTCAGGACGTCAAGGATTTTATATGTAAGGACAGGAAAGAATGTATATGCTGTGGGTACTGGAAAGTTTATAATAATCGGGAATATGCATTGAGAATCTTTAAAAACTATGACAAGTCAAAACATGATTTTATGAAGTTGATTGAAAAAAATATAGGCATTGCTAAAGCTGTAGAAATGCTTTCTTCTTGTTCCCGGTTTTAGCGAAGTTTACTGCCGCACAGCTCATTGTGCGGCAGATTTTTACTCAATGTGTGGGAAAGCAGTCTATTAAATTCTTTTTCCACAAGTTTTATATTTTATTTATAATTTTATACTTATTTTGTTAATAAATATAGTATATTATAATATAGTGATATGTATTTTAAATATATTCCATTTGGAAAAGGAGTTTTGAATTATGAAGTTTAAAACGATTTTTAGCAAGTTTATCATTGCAATTATGGTTCTAGCATTATCTGCATCTTTTGGAAGCTCCAGGGTTTATGCGGATGCCTATAAAGTTGTAACTCTGGGGGGAGATCTTACAAATGACCAGAAAGAGGATATGCTTAAATATTTTGGAGTTACCAGACAGGATGCAAATGTAATAGAAGTGAATATAGATGAAGAGAGAAAATATCTGGGAAATATCGCAACCAGCCAGCAGATAGGTACGAAGTCCATATCCAGTTCTTATGTAGAGCCGACATCGAGCGGTGGACTGAATGTGAGTACCAATAATATATACTGGGTAAGCAGCAGCATGATAAAGAATGCACTTATAACTGCAGGTGTGAAAAATGCCAATGTAAAAGTTTCTGCACCTTTCAATGTATCGGGCACTGCAGCCCTCACGGGAATTTTGAAGGGATTTGAAAACAGCGGCAGCGGAAATAAAATCGATGAAGCCAAGAAGCAGGCTGCCAATGACGAGCTCATGACTACAGGAGATCTTGGAGACAAAATAGGAAAAGACAAAGCTGCCGGTCTTATAAATGATATAAAAACTCAAGTGGTGAAAGAAAAACCCAGCACAGAAGAGGGAGTTAGAAAAATAGTTGAAAATGTGACAAATAATTATAATTTAAATTTAAGTACAGGAGATATTGATAAGATAACTACACTTATGACGAAAATAAATGGGCTGAATCTAAATTTCAACGATATAAAGGGACAGCTTGGAGGCGTGGCGGATCAGCTTAAAGGAAGCTTGTCTAGCAGCGAAACCCAGGGATTTTTTCAGAAAATAGCAAATGCAATTAAAGAGTTTTTCTCAAATCTTTTTTGATATAGAGTACAGGATCACAGAGGGGGAATTATTGTGAAGACAGAAAAACCAGTTATAGGATTTATTGGATTAGGAGTGATGGGAAACAGCATGGCTTCTAATATTTTAAAAGCTGGTTATGATTTGCTCGTATATAACAGGACAAAATCAAAGAGTGACAGCCTGGTTGCAAAAGGGGCAAAATGGAAGGACAGCCCGGCGGATATTGCCGTGAATTCGGATCTTGTTATTTCCATGGTAGGATATCCGGGAGATGTGGAAGAAATTTATTTTGGAGAATGTGGAATAATTGAGAATATGAAAAAAGGCGGTATAATAGTGGATATGACTACATCCAAACCTTCTCTTGCAGAGAAGATATATGATGAAGCCAAAAAGAGGGGTATATATTCACTGGATGCCCCCGTTTCAGGAGGTGATATAGGTGCAAGAGATGGAACCCTGTCTATTATGGCTGGAGGCGACAGGAAAGTATTTGAAGAGGTACTTCCTGTTTTCAAACTTATGGGGAAAAATATAGTCTGGCAGGGAAAAGCCGGCTCGGGGCAGCATACAAAGATGTGCAACCAGATAGCCATAGCGGGAAATATGATGGGAGTATGTGAAATGCTTGCCTATGCAGAAAAAGCCGGATTGGATCCCAAAAGGGTCCTTGAGAGCATAGAGACCGGGGCTGCAGGAAGCTGGTCCTTGAGCAACCTTACTCCAAGGATGATAGATGGAGATTTTAAACCGGGTTTTTATGTAAAGCATTTTATAAAGGACATGAACATAGCTCTGGAGGAAGCACGCAGTATGCAATTGAATACACCGGCATTAAAACTTGCAAAATCTCTCTATGATTTGTTGGAAAAAGAGGGAAAGGGAAACTGCGGAACCCAGGTACTGTATGAGTTGATAAGCAGATACTGATCTTGTGTTTTATTAAAACTATGTGGAGGTGGGATCTGGTGAACTATAAGGTGTTTAAAATAGAGACATTTATACCGGAAAATTATGTTGACAGACTTCGGGAGAGGCTTAATTCCATTGGAGCTCTCAGTATTGGGGGAAATTATGACAATTGCATGTCTGTTTCCAAAGTCATGGGATGCTGGCGTCCTCTAAAGGGTGCAAAACCTTTTCTGGGAAATGTAGGAGAGGTTAGCAGGGAAATGGAATGTAAAATGGAATTTTGCTGTAAAGGCGGCATTGTGAAAAGAGCTGTGGAAACCATAAAAGACGTACATCCTTATGAGGAGCCTGTTATAAATATAATTCCCCTCAGCAATTTCACATCTATGTGAAGTTATAATATGGACATTTATCCGAACGCTGCCAGTGCTAATACTCCCAGCTTCTCAAAGTGGGAGATAAGCGCTGCTGCGCGCCTGGATAAGTTTTCCCCATGGACATAAAAACCACTTTATGCATAACTTTGATTTTTAGTAAATTTTATGATAACATATGATCTGTAAAAATATCTATTATTAAAAGATAGATATTGTCAGACATATGTTACTGTAAAATTTGAACTTATGCAGAGGGGTGTATTTATGAGAAAAAAATTAAAATACAATGAATTGGGCAGGAGTTTTTTAAAATCCTATTTGCAGTTTTTTCTACTGATTGTTTTTTCTGTAGTTCTGATAGGATTTATTTCTTTTTTTAGTGCAAAAAGTGCATTGACTACATTGGGACAGACTGCCATAAAAAATAAAGTGCAAATGGGACTTGCCATGATGAATGGTCTGGAAAATCAAGTTAAGAAAGGCAAAATTACAAGGGCTGATGCACAGGAAGTATTTAGAAGCGAGATGCTTAATCCGAAGAAATCCGGCGGAAAGACGAGAGGGCTGAATTCAAAACTTGAACTGGACGTACAGGCGTACATGTATGCCATAAACAGCAAGGGTATAGAAACGATGCACCCTTATAAGGAAGGAGAGGATATTTCAAAGGTGAAGGATTCGGACGGCAACAATTTAATGCAGCTTGTGATTAATGAGGCCAGAAATCCTAAAAATGGAGGAATAATTCATTTTAATTGGAAAAATCCGGGGGAGTTCCATGAACGCCCCAAGGTAAATGCAGTGGCATATTTTCAGCCCTGGGACTGGTACATAAATGTGGGATGTTACGATGAAGATTTTTACAGACCCGTATATAAGGTTTTGGCTGTGATAATCGGAATATCTGCAGCTATTATATTGATTTCCATATTGTATATAATGAAACTCATGAAGAAAAAGGTAAATCCGTTAAGTGAGATAGTGAACTCCATGGGCATGGCGGCAAAGGGAGATATGTCTGTGAAAGTCGATGTTACCGGCACGGACGAGATAGGTTATATAGGCAGGACATTTAATAATATGATAGATGAGATACGGGGGCTGCTGGCAAATATAAAGAAACTGTCTGACGATATAGATGAAAGGACTGCACTTATAACTTCATCCACTACTACTGCTTTTGAGAATTCCGACGGGATAAAGGAGGCTGTGGAAGAGGGTTCCTCTGCCATAAATGACTCGGCAAAGGATATGCAAAATAGTGTTGATAATATGGATATTTTATCAAAAAATATAGACGAAGTGAAAAAAAGCGGCATAGATATGAAAAGCAGAGCTTCAAATGCAGGCAAGCTGAATTCAAATATTGTAGATGTACTCACAGAACTGGGGAACAAGAGCTCACAAAATATTGATGCGGCCCGGAAGACAAATAGCAACATAAAACATTTGATAAAAAAGTCCAGTGATATAGTGGGCATAGTGGGCACCATAGAAGAAATATCAAATGAGATAAACCTGCTTTCACTGAATGCTTCCATAGAATCAGCCAGGGCGGGAGAAGCAGGCAGAGGATTTGCCGTGGTTGCAGAGCAGATCAAAGAACTTTCCAACCAGACTTCTGATTCCGTTAAGCAGATCAATTCGCTCATAGAGGATCTTACAGATACTGTGAATATCTCGGCAAATGACATGGAAGCTTACGGGAAAATTGCCAGGTCGCAGGTAGACACCATAAACAGGACAAAACGGATTTTGGATAATGTAGTTGAATTTATAGAAGGTATACCGAAGACAATTGAGAAAAATGTGGATAAAATAAACGAAGTATATAAGAACAAGGATGTGGTGAATTCATCCATGGATTCAATACTTTCTGTAACTGAGGAAATATCGGCTTCTTCGGAAGAAGTAACTGCTTCGACATCGGAAGTAAAACAAAAAATGGGAAGTGTAAAAGATCTGGTAAAGGAACTGGATCAGTCCTCAAGAGCTTTGAAGGAAATGATGGGCAAATTTTCTTTATAAATAAAAAAATTTTAAATATGTATTGACATTGAAAATAATCTATATTATACTTAATGATAATTTAAAGTTGATATAAAAACTGAGATAGGGAATAGTAAACATGTCATGTATTTTAGAGAGAGCGGGAGAAAGTGGAAGGACCGTAAATAATGCATGTTGAACTCGCCTTTGAGTTGCAGGCTGAAATAATAGTAGGCTGTGCCGGCAAATGCCGTTAGTGGATTGAGTACAAAATTGGGTGGTACCGCGAACAGATTTCTCGCCCCATAGAGAAATCTGTTTTTTTATATTAACTTATATAGATATTGACAAGCTGTGAAGGGAAGCAGTAAGTATAATTTCTATTTCAAAGAGAGCAGGGTTTTTGGTGAAAGCCTGTAAGTAGAGTTTGCTGAACTCGTCCTGGAGCTGGAAGCTGAAATTACAAGTAGGCTTTACCGGTTAAAAACCGTTATTTAATTGAGTATAAAATTGGGTGGTACCGCGAACAGACTTCTCGCCCCAAGGAGGAGCCTGTTTTTTTATTCCCTAATTTTAAATTAGAGAATATTGGGAATATTATAAAAATTATAGAAAATTTCAATTGGCCAGTTGAGATAATTCCAAGAAAATTATGAAAATAAAGTAGAGGAGAAATTATTATGAAAAATAATAAAATATATATTTTTGATACTACATTGAGAGATGGAGAACAGACACCCAGGGTAAGCTTGAATATGAATGACAAACTCAATATTGCAAGGCAGCTTGAAAAGCTGAATGTAGATGTTATAGAAGCTGGATTTCCAGCAGCTTCCAATGGAGATTTTGAGGCGGTTGAAGCTGTGGTAAGGGAAATTAGATCGCCATATATAGTAGCTCTTGCCAGAGCTTTGAAAGGTGATATAGAATCCGCCTGGAATGCAATCAAGGATGCTGAAAAACCGAGGATTCACGTTTTTATTGCCACTTCAGATCTTCACATGAAATATAAATTGAAAATGAAGCCGGAAGAGGTTTTGAAGAGGACGGTGGATATGGTCAAATATGCGAAAAGCTTGTGTCCAAGTGTAGAATTTTCACCGGAGGATGCCACGAGGACGAGGCCGGAGTTTCTGTATCAGGTCCTGGAAGCTGCAATAGATGCCGGTGCCGATATAGTGAATATACCTGATACCGTCGGATATTCCATGCCCCAGCAGTTCGGCACATTCATAGGGAAAATTAAAGATAATGTGTCCAATATAGACAGGGCGGTTATAAGTGTCCATTGCCATGACGATCTTGGCATGGCGGTGGCAAACTCGCTGGCAGCTGTGGAAAACGGCGCCAGGCAAGTGGAATGCGCTATGAATGGACTTGGTGAAAGAGCGGGGAATGCGGCCCTTGAAGAAGTGGTAATGGCAATTAAGACCAGGTCTGATATTTTTAGTTGCAGCACGGAAATTGTAACCGAGGAACTGACGAGAACCAGCAAGCTTGTAAGTCATATAACGGGAATGCAAGTTCAGAACAATAAAGCAGTAGTGGGTGCCAATGCCTTTGCACATGAATCCGGCATACACCAGCACGGGGTTTTAAACTGCAGGGAAACTTATGAAATTATGACTCCTGAATCCGTGGGGTTAAAAAAGAGTTTTATAGTACTTGGGAAACATTCCGGAAGACATGCTTTTGTCAAACGCCTTGAGGAACTTGGATATAAAAATTTGAATCAGGACAAGATAAATCAAATCTTTGAGGAATTTAAAGATCTTGCAGACAAGAAAAAAACTGTCTCTGATGAGGATATAGAAAGTCTTGCAAAAAATGAAATATTTAAAGTACCCGAAGTGTTCAAATTGAAATATTACCAGGTGTCTACGGGAAATACCACAGTGTCTACGTCTACTGTGAGATTGGAACGTGAAGGTAAAAGTGTAAGTGAAGCTTCCTGCGGCGACGGGCCTGTGGATGCCACTTTTAAAGCTATTGAAAAGGCTTCTGGAATTGAAGTGAAATTAAATGATTATTTTATAAAATCAGTGGGATACGGCAAGGATGCGCTGGGTGAAGCTACTGTAAAGGTGGAGAGGGACAATAAGATTTTTTCAGCCAAGGGATTGAGTACCGATATAGTAGAGGCCAGTGCAAGAGCCTTTGTAAATGCAATGAACAAGATGTACCATGAAATTTCTTTGAAAAAGGCAGTTTCCTATTAAAACTTTAAAGGAGGTTGATATGTATGGGTATGACGATGACGCAGAAAATACTGGCCTGCCATGCGGGGGAGGATTCCGTAAAAGCCGGGCAATTGATAAAGGCCAAATTGGATCTTGTACTTGGAAATGACATAACTACGCCGGTAGCTATAAATGAATTTAATAAAATTGGAGTTGGCAGAGTTTTTGACAGAGGCAAGATAGCTATTGTCCCGGATCATTTTACTCCCAACAAGGATATAAAGTCAGCACAGCAGTGCAAATGTGTAAGAAAGTTTGCACGGAATATGAAAATTGAAAATTATTTTGAAATAGGACAGATGGGAATTGAACATGCTCTTATTCCCGAAAAGGGTCTGGTGGTTTGTGGAGACGCAATAATAGGGGCGGATTCACACACCTGCACCTACGGGGCACTTGGTGCTTTTGCCACAGGTGTTGGGAGCACGGACATGGCCGCGGGAATGGCCAAAGGAGAGGCATGGTTCAAAGTTCCCGGTGCCATAAGATTTGTGCTTTACGGGAAGCTCCCTGAATGGGTGAGTGGAAAAGATGTCATTTTACACATCATAGGGATGATAGGTGTAGACGGAGCTCTTTACAAGTCCATGGAATTTACAGGCAGGGGTGTAGGCGAACTCTCCATGGACGATCGCTTTACCATCTCCAACATGGCAATAGAAGCAGGAGCCAAAAACGGCATTTTCCCCGTGGATGACAGGACCATAGATTACGTCGGGAAACATTCAAAGAGAAAGTACAGTATATATGAAGCGGACAGGGATGCTGAATATGAAAAATCAGTGGATATAGATTTAAGCAATATCCGCCCTACAGTGGCATTCCCGCATAGCCCTGAAAATACCAGAACTATTGACGAGGTGGGAAACATAAAAATAGATCAGGTAGTTATAGGATCCTGTACCAATGGGAGAATAAGCGACTTGAGATCTGCAGCCAGTGTTTTAAAGGGAAGGAAAGTGAATAAAAATGTAAGGGCAATCATATTTCCTGCAACACAGAGAATATATCTCCAGGCACTGCGGGAGGGAATTATAGAAACTTTCATAGAATCAGGGGCTGTGGTGAGCACTCCTACCTGCGGGCCTTGCCTCGGGGGACACATGGGGATACTTGCAGAAGGGGAGAGAGCCGTTTCAACTACAAATAGAAATTTTGTGGGAAGAATGGGACATGTTAAAAGCGAGGTATACCTTGCAAGCCCCGCTGTGGCTGCGGCTTCAGCTGTAACTGGCAGAATTTCCTCACCGGAGGAGGTGGTAAAATGATAGGTGGAAAAGTGATTAAATATGGAGATAATGTGAATACAGATGTCATAATACCTGCCAGATATTTAAATACAAGCGATGAAAAGGAACTTGCCTCTCACTGTATGGAAGATCTGGATAAGGGATTTTCCTCGAAAGTCAAAAACGGTTCTGTACTGGTGGCAGGCAGGAATTTCGGATGTGGATCTTCCAGGGAGCATGCACCTATAGCTATAAAAGCGTCAGGTATTTCCTGTGTAATAGCAGAGACCTTTGCCAGAATATTTTTCAGGAATTCCATAAATATAGGCCTTCCCATAATTGAATGCAGGAAGGCGGCCCGTGAAATAGAAGAAGGTGACGAAGTATCGGTGGATTTGACCTCTGGAATCATAAAAAATATTACAGGGGGAAAAACATACAGGGCAGTTCCTTTTCCGGATTTTATGCAGGAAATCATAGAATCCCGGGGACTTATAAATTATTTGAGAAAAGAGGGGGCGGACAAGTGAAGATAGCTGTTATACCAGGGGATGGAATAGGTAGTGAAATAACAAAACAGGGAAAAAAAGTGCTGAGGACTGTTGCTCATAAATATAAATTTGATCTTGAATATGAAGATGTGCTTCTTGGGGGGAGCGCACTTGATGAAAAGAGGACGCCGCTTCCCGAAGAAACTATAAGGATATGCCAAAACAGCGAAGCTGTACTTTTAGGTGCAGTAGGGGGACCCAAATGGGATCATTTTCCCGGTAATTTGAGACCGGAGGCTGGACTTTTAGGTATAAGAAAAGCTCTTGGCGTATTTGCAAACTTGAGGCCTGCCATATTGTTTCCTGAACTTAAATCCGCTTCAAATTTAAAAGATGAAGTTCTTGGAAAAGGGCTTGACATAATGATAGTCAGGGAATTGTTGGGCGGAGCTTATTTTGGAGAAAAGAATACGGTAAATATAAAAGGGGGGCAAAAAGCGTGGGATACTATAAGTTATTCCAGCTTTGAGATAGATAGAATAACGAGAAAATCTTTTGAAATTGCGAGAAAGAGAAATAAAAAACTCACTTTGGTGGATAAATCCAATGTGCTTGAAAGTTCAAAACTCTGGAGGAAAATCGTCGGTAAAATTTCAAGGGAATACAGTGATGTTGAAGTCAGCTGTATGTATGTTGACAATGCCGCAATGCAGCTTATAAGAGATCCCGCCCAGTTTGACGTGATCCTGACCGAGAACATGTTTGGCGACATTTTAAGCGATGAGGCTTCAATGCTGACAGGATCTCTCGGAATGCTGCCTTCAGCCAGTGTAAGGGGTGATTCTTTTGGACTTTATGAACCGGTACATGGTTCCGCACCGGATATTGCCGGCTGTAATAAAGCAAATCCCATTGGTACGATCATGAGTGCTGCAATGATGCTTAAATATAGTTTCAACAGGGCGGATATTGCAGAAAATATAAAAAATGCAGTATCTGAAGTCCTAAGTGGGGGCTACAGAACTCCGGATATTGCTGTAAAAAATTCAAAAATCGTTGGGACAGAAGAGATGGGAGACTTGATATGTAAAAAAATATAGCTGAAATTGAAAATCAGGAAATTTTTCTAATATTTTCAAAACTGCTATAACCTAAGTTTTTCTTGTTTACTATTAGATCCATAACCATCATTGCTGTTGAAACGGCATAGACTATATCCCTGAAATAGGATTTATTTTCCATACTGTATTTTTCATGCATGTGGTATATGATGTCAGGTATGCTTTTTTCGGAGACATTCTGTGTATCCATGGTAATCTTAGATCTTTTGAATATAAAAATATTTATGGATGCAAAATGAAGACGCACTTCATACATGAAATGTTCAAAAAGGCTTTTGTCTCTGTATTCTTTTGTATGGTATAGACAAAAATAATCACAGATCAAATGACACACGATACCTAGAGTAAGGGAGTATGTTTTTATTGACATTTTGGTGTTGATAAGCTGGCTGCAGTAATCACACACTACGTCCATGCTTTCGTCCATGCAATGGTGGTAATTGGATTTACCACTTGTAAAATCCGGTTTTATATTGCCGTATAGAAAATTAAATTTATTCAATTTAGTGTCCAATTTTTTTGAGCAGTACTTGAATAGTACACGGGACATCAATAAATGTGTATTTGTTATCATTTTAAAATCACCCTATTTGATTTTGTTATTTTTAACTCATCTATATTATAATATATACGCTTATAAAGTTAAAACAAGGTTAAAATGGGGTTAATCTTAGTGCGGTTTAAAAATTTTATCGATATATTTGCATAATCTCATCTATATATATATAATAATTTTGAAGTTTAAACTTTAAATCTTATACCTTCTCCGGTGTTTCAGAAGGCTTTTTTAAATTCTGTTGAAATTGCTGCCGGCAAATGGGAAGGAATTTGCTGGCTATTATTGGAATATTATATGGGAATACGGATAGAAGATAATTATTTTGGAGGAAACTGTATAGATGAAAAATATGGATGAGAAAAATGAAGTTTATGATGTAACTTCCCTGACCTCTTTGGAAAAACTGGAACCGGTTCGTGTTAGGCCGGGTATGTATATAGGTTCCACGGGGAGCAGGGGTCTTCATCACTGTATATGGGAAATATTGGATAATTCTATAGATGAAATTTCCAATGGGTTTGGAGACAGGGCCTGTGTGACATTAAACGAAGATGGAAGTGTGTCTGTAGAGGATAATGGACGGGGGATACCTACCGGCATTCACCCTGTAAAAAAAATAAACGGAGTGGAAATGGTGTTTACGGAGCTGCATACCGGAGGGAAGTTCAACAATAAGGTTTACAAGACCTCGGGGGGACTTCATGGTGTAGGTGCAGCTGTGGTTAATGCACTGTCCAGATGGATGGAAGTGGAAGTGAAAAGGGATGGACATATATATGCACAGAGATTTGAATATGCCTATGACAGGCATTTCAAAAAAAATATGCCGGGCACCCCTGTGACTGATCTCAAGATAGTGGGCGACACTGGTGAGACAGGTACCAAAGTCACATTCATGCCTGATGAAAGGGTGTTTTCCACGGTGGAGTTCAAGCCGGACGTTATAGAAGAGAGACTTAGAGAACTGGCTTTTCAAAATAAGGGTATAACTTTAAAACTTGTGTGCGGGCTCCGGGGAAATGAAATGCAGAGAGAATATCATTCTGAAAGGGGCCTTCTGGATTTTATAGAATATTTGAACGAGAGCAAGACACCCCTTCATAAGAAACCAATATTCTTTGCGGGAAAAAGACATGTAGGTGATTTGACAATGGAAGGAGAAGTGTGCATCCAGTTTACCGACTCGACTAACTACCATATAGCAAGCTATGTCAACAATATTCCCACAACTGAATCGGGAACCCATGAAAGCGGTTTTAAGGCAGGTATGACCAGGGCTTTTAAAGAAGGGGCGAGAAAACTGAATTTACTTAAGGAAAAGGACAGGGAATTTGACGGGGATGATCTTCGGGAAGGAATGACTGCCATAATTAAAATAAAGATAAACAATCCCATATTTGAGGGCCAGACCAAAACCAAACTGGGAAATACGGAAGCCTATACCATGATGAATGACATTTCCTATACAAAACTTTCTGAATGGATAGAAGATAACAGGGATGTGGCTTCGAATATAATAAACAATGCCCTCGATACTGCTTTGAGAAGGGAAAAAATAAGAAAAATAAATGATGCCGAAAAGAAGAAAGTGGGTAAGGGAACAGCACCTCTTGCAGGAAAAATTGCGGTGTGTACTTTAAAAGATCCGTCCGAATGTGAATTTATAGTGGTAGAAGGAGATTCGGCAGGAGGTTCTGCAAAGCAGGCCAGAGACAGACGATTCCAAACCATAATGCCATCTAAAGGCAAGATAATGAATACCGAAAAACAAAAGCTGGAAAACGTACTTGGAAGTGAGGAACTGAAGATATTCAACACGGCTATAGGTACTGGCATACTTAAAAACTACAGGGAGGAGGATTTGAAGTACAACAAGATCATAATACTCAGCGATGCAGATGTGGACGGATATCATATAAGGACGCTGTGGATGACTTACATATACAGATATATGAGGCAGCTTATATCAAATGGACATCTGTATATAGCACTTCCGCCGCTTTACAAGGTCTATAGAAGTGTTAGGGGAAAAGATGTGACAAAATACGCTTACAGCGATGAACAGCTTTTGGGGGCCAAAAAGGAAATTGGATCCGGGGCACTTGTTCAAAGGTACAAGGGTTTGGGAGAGATGAATCCGGACCAGCTGTGGCAGACTACTTTAAATCCCGAAAGCAGGACACTTCAGCAGATAACCATAGAAGATGCCGTAAAAGCCGAAAAGATGATATCGCTGCTTATGGGCGACGTAGTGGCACCGAGGAAAAAATATATGTACAAATATGCGCAGTTTTAGGCAATTTACAGTGGACAATGGACAATTGACAATTGTGGTTGATTTTTCGTAGAAAAATCTTCATTAATTGTAAATTGTCAATTGTAAAAAGGAGGTTTTTTACGTGGCAACTAAAACAGTAATTCCACAAGATCACAATATAATAAAAATTCCAATAGAAGAAGCTATGCCGGATAATTATCTTCCCTATGCGGTTGAGGTGGCAAAAGACAGGGCGCTTCCAGACGTCAGGGATGGTCTAAAGCCTGTACATAGGAGAATAATATACGGGAGTTACAAATTGAAGGCATTTCCCGACAGACCTTATTACAAATCTGCCAGAATAGTGGGTGACATACTTGGAAAATATCATCCTCACGGTGATACTTCCGTATATGATGCCATGGTTATATTGGCCCAGGGTTTTACTACCAGGATGCCCCTCATAGACGGACATGGAAATTGGGGGAGCCAGGATGGAGACAGCGCTGCAGCTATGCGTTATACGGAGGCAAGGCTTACTCCTATCGCCATGGAGATGATGAGGGATATAGACAAAGATGTGGTAAACATGGTAGACAATTATTCGGGTTCCGAAAAAGAACCTGAAGTTCTTCCGGCAAGATATCCCAATCTGCTGGTAAATGGAGCTTTTGGAATAGCCGTAGGCCTTGCCACTAATATTCCACCACACAACTTGAGAGAAGTGATTGAGGCTGCAGCGGCCTATATAGATAACCCTCACATAACTACTGAAGAGCTTATGGACTATGTAAAAGGTCCTGATCTGCCTACCGGCGGAATAATAATAGGTAAGAAGTCCCTCCTTTCCGCCTATGAAACAGGTGAAGGAAGAGTGACATTGAGGGCCAGGACATCTATAGAAAAGCTGAAAAACGGTAAATTGGCCATAGTTATAACCCAATTTCCCTACAGGAGGAGCAAAGCAAAGTTACTCCAGACTATTTCCGAGATGACTGCGGACAAGAGACATGCAAAGGTGTTCGAACCTATATCCGATATAAGGGATGAGTCCGACAGGAGAGGTATAAGGGCAGTAATAGAGTTTAAAAAATCGGCGGATGTTCCACTTGTAAGGAAGATTTTAAAATATCTTTTCAAAAAAACGGATCTGCAGTGCAACCTGTCCTTTAATATGGTGGCTTTGGCTAATGGAAAGCCCCAGACTATGGGACTTAAGACTATATTGGGCTACTATGTGGATTATCAGAAGGAAATTGTAAGGAGAAGAACGGAGAAAGAGCTGGATGCGGCAAAATCGAGGTTTCATATTGTAGAGGGATTTATAAAAGCCATAGGTATAATGGATGAGATCATAAAAACCATAAGGGCTTCCAAATCCAAGAAAAATGCCGCCTCCAATCTCATGAATAAATTTCAATTTACGGCCCCACAGGCGGAAGCTATACTGGAACTCATGCTGTATAGGCTTACAGGACTTGAAATAGCATCTTTTGAAAAAGAATACAATAAACTTTTAAAGGCCATAAAGAGGCTTACAAAAATATTGGGCAGTGAAAGGGAAATACTTAAAATAATAAAGAGGGAACTGAAGAAAATAAGCGAAAAGTACGGTGATAAAAGGAAAACCGCCATTATAGCAGAGGATAGCAAGGCCAAAATAGATGAAGAAGAGATTATGCTGGATGAAAACATAGTTGTGACGATGTCCAATGAAGCTTTTATAAAGAGAATTTCTGAAAAAAGCTACAGCAGATCCAGTGGAAAAATTGAAGATATAAAATACAGGGAGGGCGATTTTAACAGGTATCTTATAAATGCCAATACAAAAGATACATTTATGTTCTTTACAGACAAGGGCAATGTCTATAACTTGAAGGGAAGCGGCATTCCCGAATTTAAATGGAAGGAAAAGGGTCAGCGGCTTGACAGTATAATAAAAAACCTCGATTTATCTGAAGAGAACATAACTGCGGTCTATAATATTGGAAACTTGAATTCAAAACAGGATTTTGTATTTTTCACCACCGGTGGGGGAATAAAAAGGACCAAATTGGAATCCTTCATTACAAATTATGTCAGAATTATGGCCCTTAAATTGAAAAAGGGAGAGAAACTTTTACGGATGAAACTCTTGGACAGAAATTCTCATATAGGACTTATAGAGATATCTACGAAAATAGGACTTCATTTTAAGTTGAAAGTGCCTGAAATGGCACCTGGAGATAGAAATATAGTCACTACAAGCCTCTTTACGCTGCCGGAGGGGGATGCGGTATTGGATGTGAAGTCCTGCGGCAAATATAAATATGGGGAATTTTATATAAACATGAATAAATCGGGAATGATCAAAGTTTCAAATACCGGAAGGTCAAGCAAAAATGTACTTACCAATTCAAAATCTGCTGTGCTCATGTTTACTGCAGATGGAAGAGTGTTTTCAATACCTGCATATATGCTCCAGGATATGGGAAATGAGGGAATACATATTACAAAACTTATGGGGAAGATAGATGTGAAAGATGTGCTTGCATTGATTTCCATAGAAAATTTTGACTCGGGGTACATGTACTTTTTTACCGGCGGCGGAATAGTTAAAAAAACCCCTGCTGCTGAATTTAAAGATATAAATTTATGGGATAGGGCATATAAATTTAAAAACAGGGAAGATTTCCTGATAGATGTAAAGTACAGCAGGGCTAAAAATCCTCAGGTGCTTCTGGTAAATAACAGTGGTATGGCAATAAAATTCAGGGGGGACTCCATAAGTGCCATGGGAAGGCTGGCTTCAGGGGTAATAGGAATGAGCCTTAGAGATGATCAGAAAGTTGTATATTCTTTTTTGGCGGACAGTGAAGACAAGATGAATCATGTTTTTATTTTAAATTCAATTAATGGAAATAGTGCAAAGGTGAAATTAAAAGATATGGCTCTTCAGAACAGGGCCGGCAAGGGTAAAAGCGTTATTTCAATGGATTTGGACGACAGAGTGGAAAGTATACGTTAAAGGATGGATTTTAATAAGATTTGCAATAATTTATAATTGTGTTGTAATATTGTGATTATTATATTATAATGTGTATATGAA